>Ga0214917_10000258_pt1 | contig 68564 bp, 41 predicted proteins | sample LL_1208_BB_MetaG_FD_177983 | JGI IMG/M metagenome (GOLD analysis project Ga0214917, IMG submission 177983) | Freshwater microbial communities from Lake Lanier, Atlanta, Georgia, United States - LL_1208_BB | ecosystem: Environmental > Aquatic > Freshwater > Lake | place: USA: Georgia | collected... | reverse complement strand
CGAGCGGGCGGATGCCCGCCAAGGAGCCGCGAACAGGATCGTTCGGCGGCTCCGTGAAGCATGCCGAGTTCACGCGTCTGCGGAAGCTGTAAGGGCTGGTGCCAGGGCCGGAGGCCCGGGTCGTCACGAGCGGGCGGATGCCCGCCAAGGAGCCGCGAACAGGATCGTTCGGCGGCTCCGTGAAGCATGCCGAGTTCACGCGTCTGCGGAAGCTGTAAGGGCTGGTGCCAGGGCCGGAGGCCCGGGTCGTCACCAGCGGGCGAGGCCCGGGGTTACCCATGCCCCATCGCCGGACGTTCGCTGCGGCCCTCCGGGGCCTCCGCTCTCTCGGAGATGACTGCGCTCCGCCATCCTGGCTGCGCTGGTCATCTACGCCGGCTCCCGGGGCATGGGCAACCCCTCGCCGTTCTGTGTGTGGCACATCCAGGGTGAAGAGCGGCCGGCGTCCACTCGCCATTGGAGTTCGGATTCGGTCGCGTCGGGGTTCGCAGGAAGTCTTCCGACGAATACTCGCGTCTGCGGTCCAGTCTCCGCTCGCTCCACGCATTCCAACCCGGTCTACTTCCCCGCGCTGCCCGCCTTCGCAAGGTCGGCGATCTCCCGCGCCGAGAGGGCCCGCCGGTAGAGCCGCACGTCGTCGATCACGCCCTTGGCCGGATAGGCATACGCTTTCGCGCCGGGCGCGGCAGTGCCGACCTTCCAGGTGATCTGGCCGTAGTCGCGGGCGCGGCTCGTCGCCTCCCAGGGCGGTGAGGACTGCTTCGCCGCGCCGTCGACGAAGATCGTGGCGGTGCGGCTGGTCGCGTCGACGACCCCGGCGACGTGATGCCACGTTCCGGGGGCATAGGTTTCGTCTCCGGTCGTGGCTCCGGACCAGACGGGCTCCTTGTCGGCCCGGCCCTCGAGCCAGTGATCGAACGCGAACGTGCGATCGTCGTTGTAGCGGAGCCCCGTGTGCCACCCGGCCTTGTTCAGGATGCCGTAATGGGCCTTCTGGTCGCCGTCGCGCACCGGCGGCGCGTCCGCCGGCTTGAACCAGCCGCAGAGCGTGTAGCTGCCGCTCTGCAGGCCGTCGAGCTCCGGGGTGCCGGCGATTTCGACGAAGTCGTCGACGCCGTCGAACTCGAGGCCGCCCGCGAGCTTGCCGGTCACCCAGCGGGGGCCGCCGCTCAGCTTCCCCTTGGTGCCGCCGCCGGAGGCGTCCGCGGCGACGTCGCCCGCTGCCTCGTCGAACTTCAGATGCACGAGCAGCCCGCCCGAGGCGGGCTCATCGGCAACGGCCTCGAATCCCGTCAGAACCAGCGCGGCGGCTACGACGAACAGCGAAAGCGACCGAGCTTGCATGGAACGTCTCCCACGGCCGCCGGTTGATGCGGGCGGGGCCACGACCTTCCTCCCCGTCCGCCGGACCGCGCCGGCAACGACCCGCGATCCAACGGGTCGTCATCATACCGTCAGGGTGGGGCGAAGACGACGATGCGTCCAACGTGAGGCGGAACTTCTGAACGACGAGCGGACGGTAGAAGCCTCCCTGAACTGGCACAGGCCGCGGCCGGGGCTGCCGCCTATACTTTCCACGATGCGAACGCTGATCCTCGTGCCGACGCAGCTCGAGCGGCAGGCTCTCGAGCCGATCGTCGCTCCCTCGCTCCAGCGGGACGACCGGCTGGAGCTCTGCGGCTTCGGGCCCGTGGCCGCCGCCGCCCGCACGGCGGCACTGCTGGCCCGCCACCGGCCGCAGCGGGTGGTCCTCGTCGGCATCGCCGGCGGTCTCGACGACAGCCTCGCCATCGGCTCCGCCCACCGCTTCGGCCAAGTGGCCTGCTACGGCATCGGCATCGGCTCGCGGGCCGACTTCGCGCCGGCCGCCGCGATCGGCTGGCCCCAGTGGCCGGGCGACGCCGCGGAAGGTTCGCCGGCGATCGGCGACCTGATCGAGTGCGGGACCGTGCCGACCGCCGGCGCGGAGAGCCGGCTCCTGCTCACCACCTGCGCCGCCGCGGCGACGGCCGATGACGTCCGCGACCGCAAGCGCGTGTTTCCCACGGCTGCGGCCGAAGACATGGAGGGCTTCGCCGTGGCGTTCGCCTGCCGGCTCGAGGGTGTGCCCTGCGACATCGTGCGGGGGATCTCGAACAGGGCGGGTGACCGGGAACAGTTGCGGTGGCGGACGGCCGCCGCGCTCGAGGCCGCCGGCAGGCTCGCGGCCCAGACGATCGCGGGGATGCCATGAGCCGCACCGTCCGCCTGGGTATCTCCACCTGCCCCAACGACACGTTCGCCTTCCACGGCCTGCTCACGCGGGCGGTGGACTGGCAGGGGCTCGCGTTCGAGGTGGAGCTCCTCGACATCCAGCAGCTCAACGACCGGCTGCTGACCGGCGGCTTCGACGTCGCCAAGACGAGTTTTCATGCGGCGCTGCACCTGGCCGACGACTTCGTCGTGCTGCCGAGCGGGTCGGCGCTGGGGTTCGGCGTGGGGCCCCTGCTCTTGTCCGCGAAGCCCGGTGCCGTGCCGGCCAGCCCCGGGCAGCGAACGCTCTGCCCCGGCAGGCTCACCACGGCGGCGCTGCTCTTCGACCTCTTCCACCCGCGGACGACGCAGGTCGAGCACGTCGTGTTCTCCGAGATCATGCCGGCGCTCGCGGCCGGCCGGGCCGATTTCGGCGTCTGCATCCACGAGGGGCGATTCACCTGGCGACAGCACGGCTTGGCCCTCGTGGAAGACCTCGGCACCCGCTGGGAAACCGAGACCGGCTGCCCGCTCCCGCTGGGCGGCATCGTGGCCAGCCGTCGGCTGCCGGCCGACACGATCGCCGCGGTGCAGCGGGTGATCCGCGACTCGCTGCTCCATGCCCTGGCGAACCGCGACGCGGCGCTGCCCACGATGCGGGCCCACGCCCAGGAGCACGACGACGCGGTGCTCATGCAGCACGTCGATCTCTACGTCAACGACTGGACGGTCGACCTGGGCGACGTCGGCCGGCGGGCGCTCGACGAGCTTTCGACCCGTGCCGCAGCGATCGGCCTGGGAACAGGCCGCCAGCTCGATGTGTGTGCGGGCTGAAGAAAGCGGCCGCGTCGGCGGCCACGCATCGCCTCGAGCGTTTCATACGGCGAGATTCATCGCCTCCACGATCAACGAGGGGCTGCCCGTGCCCCGAGAGCCGGGCTTGGCGGCAAGCGAAGCCATGGATGGCGGAGCGCAGCCGGCATGCAGAGAGCGAAGGCGTTGAGATTGGTCGCCGGGCTTTGCTCGGCGACCGTAAGCTGGAGCCGACGCGGGTCGGCGGCGACAGCGCGAAAGCTGGAGGGCCGAAGCGAACGTCCGGCGACGGGGCACGGGCAGCCCCGGGCGAGTGCACGAAAAACAACGCATCCTGCGATTTTTTCTTGGCGGGCTCCGCCCGCTGGTGCTGCGCGTCGCATCCATGCGACGCTGCATAGGGGTGACGCGGCGCGCAAACGACAAGGGGCTGGCCGTGCTCCGAGAGCCGGCGTAGCTGACAAGCGCAGGCAGGGATGCCGAAGTGCCGTCAGCTTCGAGTGAGCGAAGGCCTGGAGGGCCGAAGCGAACGTCCGGCGACGGGGCACGGGCAGCCCCGGCCCACCTGCGGCGAGAGTCACACGGGAGACACTCCGCGTCGGAGAGCCTGGCAACCCCGGCCTCACATCACCCGGGCGATCACGCACTTGAGATACTCGCCCTCGAGGCAGCCCGCGCTCACGGGATGGTCGAGGGCGGCGCCGCGGCATTCGAGCAGCTGCAGCGTGCGGCCCGACCGCTGGGCCACGCCCGCGAGCATGACGAGAAAGTCCTCCCGCGAGACGGCGCCCGAGCAGCTGTTGGTCACGAGGATGCCGCCCGGCTCGAGCAGGTCGACGGCCAGCCGGTTGATCCGGTGGTAGGCCCGCATCGCGTCGTCGAGCGAGGCCCGGCTGCGGGCGAATTTCGGCGGGTCGAGGATCACCATGCCGAAGCGGTCGCCGGCGGCCTGGAGCCCGGCGAGCTTCTCGAAGGCGTCGGCGGTCTCGACCGTGACGTTGGCCGCGCCGTTCAGGTCGGCGTTGGCCTTGGCCAGCGCCGTCGCCTTGCCGCTCGAGTCGCAGGCCAGCACGCTCCGCGCGCCGCCGTTTTTCGCGCAGGCCACCGCGAAGCCGCCCGAGTAGCAGAACATGTCGAGCACGCGGCGGCCGCGGGCGAAGCGGGCCGCGGCCTGGCGATTGTCCCGCTGGTCGAGGTAGAAGCCGGTCTTCTGCCCCTCGGCGAGGTCGACGCCGAACTTCAGGCCGTGCTCCGTCACGAAGATCGGGCCGGCGGGGGCGGTGCCGCGGACGAGCCGGTCGGGCAGGTGCAGGCCCTCGAGCTTGGCGAGGCCGCGCTCGGCGCCGCGGAGCAGGATGCCCCGCGGGGAGACGAGCGATTCGAGCGCGTCGCAGAGGGCGTCGAGCCGCCGGGCCATCGCCAGCGCCGTCACCTGCACCGAGAGCCAGTCGCCGTAGCGGTCGACGATCAGGCCGGAGAGGTCGTCGCCTTCGCTGTTGACGAGCCGGGCGGCGCCGGCCCGGTCGTCGAGGCCGAGCGATTTTCTCAGGGCCGCGGCCGATGTGAGCCGGGACTGCCAGAGGGCGTCGTCGAGCCGCGTCGCCGCGTCGAACGCATAGAGCCGCACGCGGAGCTTGCTCGCGGAATTCCACAGGCCGCGGGCCACGAAGGTGCCGTCGTGCGTGGCCAGGTCGACGACGTCGCCGTCGGCTGGAGTGCCGTCCACCCGCAGCACGGCCGTGTCGAGCACCCAGGGATGGCGGCCGAAGAACGGCCGGGCCCGCTTCGGCTTGAGCACGACCGTCGCGGCGGGCAGGCCGGAGGACGTACCCGCCTGCTCGCCCGACACTGCCGGCGCCTGCTCGCCCGACACTGCCGGCGCCGGGGCCTGCTCGCCGGCCGAGGCCGACGGACCGGGGTCGTCAGGCATGGACGACCTGCTTCGCCGGCCCAGGCACCACGTGCGGTGCCGGCAGGGCGTCGCTGCCCGGATCGGTCTTCAGCTTGCGGCGGCCGTCGCGGAGGGCCTTCTTCCGCTCGATCCGCAGCACGCTCCAGCTGAACACGGCCCCGAGCGGGCCCGCCAGGAGCGCGGGCATGAAGACCAGGTTGCCGACCAGCGCGATCGTGAGCATCGAGAGCATCATGTGGCCGAACCGCTGCGTCGGGCCGAAGGGCGAGAGTGCGAAGACGGAGAGGCCGATGCCGATCACGCCCCAGCTCTGGTACATCGCGCGGGCGCAGCCCTTGTAGGCGAGCATCGTCGCCTGCTTGCGGTCGAGTCCGTCGGCGATGCCCTTGCGGAACCAGAGCATGAAGTGGACGACGTCGTCGACCGTCACGCCCAGCGCCACGCTCGGCGCCATCACCGTGCCGATGTCGATCAGGAGCGTGCCGGCGTCGAGCGACGAGAGCATCGAGTGGATCCAGCCCACGCTCCCGAAGACGATGAGGGCGGGGAACGCCGCGGGCAGCAGGAGCACCAAGCCCGCCGAGGCGGCGCGGCAGAGCAGGATCATCACGACGACGATGATGGCGAAGTCGTAGATGAAGCCGATCTTGAGGCCGTCGAGCAGCGAGTGCTGCGCCTTGTAGACCAGCGGCACGAGCCCCGTGTACTCGACCGCCACGCCCTGCACCCCTGCCGATTCGATCTCGGCGAGGATCGGGTCGATCCGCGACTGCAGGTCGCGCTTGAAGAGGGCGTAGTCGACCTCCTTGATGGCGCTGACGCGGGCGCTGATCCGCCAGAGTTCCTGCTGCCGGCCGTCGGGCAGTTCGGCCTCGCGGAGGTAGTCGCCGTCGAGGAAGTCCTGCCGATGGGCCATCAGCCGCCGGTTGAGCACGCTGCGCTTCGTCCGCGCCCCGAAGCCGATCGCCCGGGCCGCCGCGCCGCCGATGCCGTCGCCACCGTCGCCGACCTCGAGGCTGCGGCCGAACGTTACGGTCGACAGCGAGCTGCCCACCTCGTCGAGGCCGCCGATCTGCTTCTGGATCCGGCCGACGAGCTCCATCCGCTCCAGGAAGCTGAGCGGGCAGGTCTGCTGGTCGATCCGCACGAGGATCTCCATCGGCACGAGCGGGCCGAGGTGCTTCTCGAGCCACTTGTAGTCCTGCCGGATCCTGGCCTGTGGCGAGAAGAGCCGCATGAGCTGCACGCTGCTCTCGACCTTGGTGAGTCCGTAGCCCACGGCGACGAGCGCCAGCAGGCAGGCGGCCGTGACGAGGCCGTTGTGCCGCACGATCCACTGGCCGACGGCCCACCACCGGCTCTCCTCGATCGGCCGCCACGTGTCGTCGTTCGCGGATTCGGCGAGCTTGCCGAGCTTGAGCTTCGGCGGGAACAGCTCCAGCGCCGCCGGCATGAAGAAGACGAGGATCAGGAAGCTGACGACGACCCCCACCGCCGAGAAGATGCCGAACATGCGGATCGGCACCAGCTCGCTCACGGCGAGCGTCGCCAGGCCGATGGCGGTCGTGCCGGTGGCGAGCGTGAGTGGGAGCAGGGCGTGGTGGACGGCGCGACCGGCGGCCCCCTCGACGACGCCGGTCTCGGCGAGCTGGTCGCGGTAGTAGTTGGCCAGGTGGATCGCGCCGCTGGTGGTGGCCACGTAGACCAGCGACGGCATGGTCAGCAGGATCGCGTCGACGGGATAGCCCGAGTACCAGACCACGGCGAGGCTGGCGAACATGCTGTAGACGCCCGACGCCAGCACCATCGCCACGAGCGCCTTGCTCTTGAGGCTCCACCAGCTGACGATGAAGCCGACGACGAGCGACAGGCCGAAGAGGATCGTCACGCTCGTCTGGCCGGCCCGGTCGATCGAGACATTGTCGACGGGCGGTCCACCCATGTGGAGGGTGTGCTCGGGGATCGCGCACTCGGTCTCCGCGATCTGCTTCACGAGGTCGAGGCAGCCGTGGAGGTTGGCCCGGGCCGCGTCGGAGAGCGTCAGCACCAGGCAGCTCTGGCGGGCGTCCAGATCGTCGGCCTCGCTGCCGGCCTCGACGCCCTCTGCCGGCGGGCCGATGATCGCCCCCGTGAGCCGGGAAATCGCCTCTTCCGGTTCGAGGTTGAGGGGCTCCTGGGTCATCCGCGCGACCGCCCGGGGGCCGGTCTGGGCGGTCTTGAAGAAGAGCGGCCTCTCGATCCGGGCCGCTTCTTCGGGAGGCGGGATCAGCTTCTGGGCCAGCAGCTCCAGCCGGGGATCGGCCATCGTGCAGCCGTCCCAACTGACGAGGACGAACTCCTCGCCCTGGAAATTCCGCCTGAAAAACCGGTATGTCTGGGTTTCCGGGTATTCGAGGGGCAGCCAGCCCTTCACGTCATTGCGGTTGTTCCCCTTCGCCTTGATCGCCCCCACCACCACCAGTGGCAGCATGAAGATCAGGACCGCCATGATCCAGACGCTGTGCCGCTGGTAGAAATTCGTGCCGGGGTGCGACATCATGCCGTCCGGAAGGGCCGCGAAACGCAAGCGACAGCCCTCAACCGTACAGGGGTTTCGCGGGCCAGTCCATATCGTTCCGCGGCAAAAAAGGCCGTTTTCCACCGCTGTCGATTGCCGTAAGTGTTTTCCCGGGAACACTTTCCGCCGGCAGCAGTGTTTTCCCAGACGGTGCAGGGCGCACGACCGACGCTGGGCCGTTCCCATCCAACACGTGGGCCAACACGTGGGTGGGCAGGACCGGGCTCGGCCGCGGCACGCAGCCAGGTGCGGCTAGCCCTGAGGGCCGTCGGGCGGGGCGGTTTCCGCACCGGCGAAGCCACACTCCCGATGGGAGCCGTCGCAGAACGGCCGGGAGCGGCTCTGTCCGCAGCGGCACAGCGCCACCGGCCGCTCGCCCGCAGGAAGGGGAAACTCGCGGCCGAGATGATCGGTCACCCGCAGGACGAGATCCCGGAACCCGGCGGCCGTCGGCATCTCGACCACCAACGGGCCCCGTTCCCGGCAGCGGATCGTGAGGCTGTCGGGGGGAGGAGGCTGCCGGCCGCCACCGCCGCCCCGCCCTGAGGCGGCCCGCTGCCAGGGCTCCCCGCCGGCCCGCCGGTCGGCCGCGTGTGTGGGTGGCTCTGTGGAGGACTGTCCGGGAGGCTGTCCGCCGAGCCACCACCAGAGGCCGCCGGCGAGGGCCAGGAGGCAGAGTGACACCAGCTGCGAGATCGACAACGGCGTGCCGAGGGCCGGCGGCTCGTCGACGCGGATCGCCTCGAGCAGCAGCCGCGAGATCGGGTGGAGGGTGAGCACCAGGGCGAAGACCTCGCCGTCCTTGCGGGCCAGCGGTGTGAACGCCATCGCCAGCAGGGCCAGCAGGGCCGCATCGAACGCGGCGTAGAGCTGCGCCGGGTGCACCGGCAGGCTCCACGGCCGATCCCCGGCGGCGGCCGGCGGCACGAGCCCGCGCGCGGCCTGGTCGAGCCAGGGGGGGCTGTCGGGAGGAAACCGCACCGCCCACGGCAGGTCGCAGGGGCCGCCATAACAGCAGCCGTTCAGAAAGCAGCCGACGCGGCCGATCGCCAGGCCGACGAGCAGCCCCGGTGCGATGCAATCGGCCAGCCGCACGAGCGAGAGGCCGCGGCGGCGGGCGAACCGCCAGGCGGCGAAGGCCGCCGTCGGCAGGCTGCCGAACACCACCAGCCCCCCGGCCGCCACGTTGAGCACCGCCCCCAGCGATTCGAGCATCGTGCGTCCGCCGCCGAAGAACTGCTCGCGATACTCGACGACGTAGAAGAGCCGCGCACCGACGATGCCCCAGAGGAAGATCTCCATGCCGAGCGCCAGGATCGTGTCGGCGTCGAAGCCGCTGGCGCGACCACGGACCACCGACACCCACGTGCCGGCCGCCGCCGCCAGCAGGAGCATCAGTCCGTAGCCGCGGATCGGCACGCCCCGGCCGTCGTCGAGTGCGGGCAATACCCAGAGCAGTGTCGCGGCGACGATCGCCGCCGGCGCGGCGAGCGTCTCGACCGCGGCCCTCCAGCCGTGCCGCCGCGCGGTCCAGGCAAGCATCGCCGCGGCCGCCACCAACCAGGCCGCGAGGAGCAGGCCCCATCCGAACAGCGGCAGCGACCGGTCGCCGAGGCTGATCCGCGCGGGGATATGAAAGAGCGTGGAGAGCATGGTCGCGGCGAGGAGCGTCAGGTGGCCGCAGCCGCAGGCGGCTCGCGGACGGGCAGTTCGACGTTGTCGATGAGTCGGGTGGAGCCCAGTCGGCCGGCGACGAGGGCCACCGCCCGGCGGCCACCGTCGTCGAGCGGCTCGAGCGTGTCTGGATCGGCCAGCGCCGCGTAGTCGATCTCCACGCCGCGGGCCTCCAGCGCCTCCCGCATCGCCAGTTCGATCGGCCGCGGTCCCGCGCCGGCCGCCCACAGCGTCTCCGCGACCGCGAGCGCCTCGCGGAGCGCCACGGCCCGCGGTCGCTCGACGGCGGAAAGATAGGCGTTGCGCGAACTCATCGCCAGGCCGTCGGGCTCGCGCATCGTGGGGCAGACCACGATCCCGATCGGCAGCCCGAGGTCGCGGGTCATGCGCTTCACGACGAGCGTCTGCTGCCAGTCCTTGGCGCCGAGGTAGGCCGTGTCGGCCGGCACCGCCAGGAACAACCGGCAGACGACCGTCGCCACGCCGTCGAAGTGGCCAGGCCGCCGCTCCCCCTCGAACCGCATCGCGGGTCCGCCCACGACCACCCGCGTGGCGTCGCCGGGCGGGTAGACCTCGGCCACCTCGGGAGCGTAGACCCACCGCACGCCGAGGGGCTCGAGCAGCGCGAGGTCGGCCGCGAGCGTGCGCGGATACCGCGCGAAGTCCTCGGCGGGGCCGAACTGGGTCGGATTGACGAAGATCGACACGGCCACGTCGTCGCACTCGCGGCACGCCCTGGCCACGAGGCTCGCGTGGCCCGCGTGCAGCGCCCCCATCGTGGGCACGAAGCCGACGCGGCGGCCGGCCCCCCGCGCCGCGACGACGAGCCCCCGCATGCGGCCCGCTTCCCTGACGACATCGGGTGTGGCCGTGTGCATCAGGCCATCGCCTCGACGGCGGCCACGGCCTCCTCGATCGCCCGCGCGAGGTCGTCGGCGTCGATGACGACGACGGCGCGGGGAGCGTCGCCCCGGCCGGCGCCGCCGACCAGCGCGGCACCGATGCGGTCCTGCAGCCGCGCGAGCGCCGCGGCGGAGTCGGCCGGCGCGGAACAGACGGCGATACCGGCCGGGGTGAGGTCGGCGAAGGCGTCCGTGGCGGCCTGCACCTGCCGCGACCGGAAGGCGATCCGCTCCTCGAGCGCGGCCGGGGATGCCTTGAGGAGAATCGCCACGTGTGGCGCGACGGTGCGGTTCGCGGCCGCTTGGAACGACCGCTCGAACGCCCGATGCTCCTCGTCCGCGAGCACGTCCGCGGCGGCGATCCGCACGCTGTGCAGCCAGTAGTCCGCCACGGTGCCGTGCGGGTCGTCGGGCCAGTGGTCGGCGGCGAGCTGCTCGGCGCACGCGGCGACAGCCGCGCGGCAGCAGTGGTCGGCCGTGCCAACGCGACGGCCCATCGCAGCCGTCGCCAGGCCGCCGGCCTGGAAATACTCGGGTGGCGCGTGCACGAGTCTGGCGAAAGTCACGTCGGCGATCGCCATCGCCACCTCCGGCGCCCCGCTGCCCGGCACGCCGACCACGGCGATGTGGGGATGCGGCGTCGAGATCGCCTCGAGCAGCTCACGGAGCGTCGAGGCGGTGAGCGGATGCACGAGGTCGGGTGCGATCTCGGCGCCGGGTTCGAGCACGAACCGCCGGGTTGCCATCCGTGGATGCGGCACCGTGAGCGATTCGCTCTCGAGCACCAGATCGTCGTAGAGCAAGAGGTCGAGGTCGACGGTGCGCGGTCCCCAGCGGTCGCGCCGCTCGCGGTGGAGCGTGTTCTCGACCGCGGCGAGCAACTGCAGGACGTCGTCGGGGGCGAGATCGGTCTCGATGAGGCAGGCCGCGTTGAGGAACGCGTCCTGGTCGGGAGGGCCGCCGACCGGACGGGTGTCGCGGTAGCGGCTGACGGCCGTCAGCGAGACGCCGGGCATGAACCGCAGCAACTCCACCGCCCGATCGAGGAAGTCGTGGCGGCTGCCGACGTTCGAGCCGCAACCGATCAGGCATCGTGCCATGGCGTTCCACACCGGGGGCGGTCCACAGCGGACGCGGCGGACCGGGGGATTTTACCAGTCCCGGACCCGCCGGGACCAACCGGCATCGAGTGCGGCGTCGTGCTCCGCACCGCACCGCCGCCCGAATCGGGCCTCAGGACGGCGTCCTCCCAGGACGCCGTCCACCTCCCTGCCGCCCACCACCACTCGAAACCGGGGGGACATCCAGGCCGCGACCGAAGTCGCCGACTGTCGATCCCTCCAGTCGTCGCCCCCAGGTTCTCGAGTGTTGATCCGCGTCGTGCGACGGCTGCCCCGCGGCCACCGTCTCCGTTCCCATACCGCCGAACCGCCGACACTTCCTGAAACCGACACTTCCTGAAACGCCGACACGTGCCGAATCGCCGATCAGGAACACTGCCCCTGCCCAGCGGCATGCGGCAGCCGACCGATCCTCGACGAAGCCGCCCCGATGCCGACGTCTGAAGCCGCACGCCCAGACGATCACGCATCGGCCTCGCCGAGCCGGCTGAGCCGCGAGGCGACCGACGTCGTCCACGCAGCCCATCAGCAGCCCGCTTGGGTGGTCATTCTGTGAAGCGAGTCATCCTTGTCAAGGACTCACATCATCGCTGCGGCGCTCCACGCGCCGCGACGCTGGTGAAACCGCCGCCAATCCACCGAATTGCGGCGTGAAAAATTTTTGCCAGCAGTGCAAGCATTGTCGAAATGGAAGCGGCATGATGTGATGAATGGCGGACGTCGCGTGACGGCGGGCACGACGTCTGCCGCATCGATCGCGCGAGACCTCGTGCGCCGACTCGCTGCGCCGGCTGTTTTGCCCGCGTGCGGGCTCGATTTTCGGACGTGAGACAGTGGGCGGCGGCCGTGCCGCGAGCCACGGAGACGACGATGCATTCCGGCGGAAGTGCGAGGAGGACAGCATGCCGTTTTCGCACGAGGAGAACGACGCGGCCGCCGATCGCCCCGTGAACCCCGCCGGATTTTCGCAGGGTCTTGACGCCGCTGCCGGACGTGCTCTGGCGTCGCGGCGCACGCTCGCGGATGGTCCCGCGGAACATCTGCTCGACGATGTCGACGGGCAGCCGTGGGCCGCCGACATCGGCGGCAGCGACGGCGGTGGAGCCGGATGCGACGGCACTTTTTCTCCGCAGGAAAGTCCGGCGGACACGGACTCCTACTGGAGCCTGTCCCGCAGCCCGCTGACGAGCCTCGTGTTCGCGCTGCCCTTGGTGCTCGCCTACGAAGGGGGCGTGCTTCTGCTGGGCCGTGGATCACCCCGCAACGGGGCCGACGTCTGGCTGCGTCACCTGCTCGACATGCTGGGATTCGGCGAGTATTTCCTGCTGCCGCTGCTCACGGTCGTCGGCCTGCTGGCCTGGCAGCATCTTTCCCAGGATCGCTGGCGATTCAGTCCCACGGTGCTGCCGGGCATGGCGGCCGAATGCCTGCTGTGGGCGGTCGTTCTCATCGGCATCGGCCGCCTGCAGCAGAGCCTCTGGCCGCTGGCGCTGGACGGTCTGCAGTTCGGCGGTCTGCAGTTCGGCGGCGCGGGCCGCGGCGTCTTCGCGAGGCTCGTGGGTTTCTGCGGTGCGGGGCTCTACGAGGAGGTGCTCTTCCGCCTGCTCCTGCTGCCGTTCGCCGTCTGGGCTCTCGGCCGGCTCGGCTGCGGGCCGACGGCGGCTGGATGCTGGGCGCTGGTGCTGTCGAGCACGCTCTTCAGCGCCGCGCACTACGTCGGTCCGCTCGGCGACACCTTCTCCGCGTACAGTTTCGTATTTCGCGCCGTGGCCGGGATGTTCTTCGCGCTGCTGTTCCTCGCCCGCGGCTTCGGCATCGCCGCCGGCACGCACTTCCTCTACGACCTGCTCGTCGGCATGTTCTGACACCGGTGGCGGCAGGAGGCCGGCGCTCGACTGCGCACGTCGCCGCCCGCGCGTCAAGCCGTCGGCGCGCAGCCATCGGCTTCGCCGCAAGCGGCCGCACCGCGGCCGCGGCGGCGAGCCACCGGATTCGCCTTGGTGACGACAGCCGACGCCTCGTATAATCGACGCATGCGGGCGGCTGGCATCGACGCCGTGGCCGGCGGACGTCGGGCCGGCCCGCCTGCGCCGGCAGCCCGCGACCGCCGTCCGTCTCCCGACCCGCGTTCCCGATCCCCGCTTCCCGACATCCGGAGTGGCAGCCCGTGCTTTCGGCTCGTCCCAAGGTCGCCGAGCTGGTGTTCCACGTGTACGGCCGCACGCTGCATCCGGAACTGTTCGACGTGCAGTGCACGCGGAGCATCGACCGCGGCGGCTACACGGCGACGGTGGCGATCACGTCCGCGGGCCACGTCGTGACCTGGAAGGCGGGCGGCATGACGCTCGCCGAGGTGGCCGGTGCCGCGAGTCAGCCCCTGCCGCAGAAGCGGCGTCTCCTCTCCTACAAGCTCGCCGGCGAGCGCAGCGATCGGATGGAATGCCGGGGCGGCGGCTCCTACCAGACGAGCTTCCAGCTGGAGCGGGTCGATCCCGAGGCGTTCTGGTCGTTCCAGGGTGAGTTGGCGGCCGAGGGCCAGCGGCGTGGGCTGCTGCATCGGTTCGGCGCCGATGATCGCGTGGCGCTGGGGGCGCTGAGCTGGATCGACGTGGATGTCCGCGGCCGCGGCCTGCTCGTGCAGGCGTTCCACACCTTTCCGGACGATTTCGCCGTCGTGAAGAGCCAGTCGCTCTTCGACCTGCCGTGATCGCGACCGCACCACCCCCCCGCCATCCGCGTGAACACCATGCCCGCATCCAAGACCGGCACGCCGCCGCCGACCCGCAGCCGCGTCCTCATCGCCGACGACAACGAGCCCAACCGTGAGCTGCTCGAGGTGTATCTCGCCGAGCTTGACTGCGAAATCGCCACGGCGGTGGACGGCCGCGACACGCTCGACAAGGTGTCGTCGTTCCATCCTCACGTGATTCTGCTCGACGTGATGATGCCCAAGCTCTCGGGCTTCGAGGTGTGCGAGCGGCTCAAGTCGGATCCGCTCACGAGCCCCATCATGATCCTGATGGTGACGGCGCTCGGCGAGCTCGGCGACATCGAGCGGGCCGTCGACGCGGGCACCGACGACTTCCTCTCGAAGCCGGTCAACAAGGTCGAGCTGTTGAAGCGGGTCGAGAACATGCTCAAGCTGCGGCACGTCACCGACGAGCTGGAGCGGCTCCGCAGCTACATCAGCACGATGGACGACGAGCTGCCCCCGCGGCCGGCCGGCGGCTGATCGCCGCCGGCGGTCACCGCACCGTCACCTGCCGCAGCACGCGGGCGGTGGCGGTCGAACGGTTGAGCACGTAGAAGTGGATGCCGGGCACGCCGCCGTCGAGCAGCCCCTGCACCTGCCGCGATGCGAATTCGACGCCGGCCTCGAACTGGGCCCCCTCGTCGTCGCCGGCGGCCTCGAAGGCCCTCGTGAAGTCGGCCGGCAGTCGCGCCTTGCACAGGCTGGCGATGCGGCGGATCTGGGCGTAGTTGGTCACGGGCATCACGCCCGGCACGATCGGCGCGTCGATGCCGATCGCCCTGCAGCGGTCGCGGAAGCGGAAGAAGTCGGCGTTGTCGTAGAAAAGCTGCGTCACGACCACGTCGCCACCGGCGTCCACCTTCCGTCGCAGGTTCTCCAGATCCGACTCCGGGCTGACGGCCTCCTGGTGCGTCTCGGGATAGCCCGCCACGAGGATGCCGAACCCGGGAAACTCACCGCGGATCAGGGCCACCAGTTCCGACGCATACCGCAGGCCGCCGGCGGCGGGCGTGAACGACGCCTCCCCCTTGGGCGGATCTCCGCGGAGCGCCACGATCGCCGACACGCCCCGATCGCGGGCCGTGCGGAGGTAGTCGCGGAGCTCGTCGACCGAACTGCCCACGCAGGTGAGGTGGCTGGCGACGGGCACGGCGTGGCGGGACCGCACGCCCTCGATGACGTCGAGCGTCGTGCCGCGCGTCGAGCCGCCGGCCCCGTAGGTGCAGGTGACGAGCGCCGGCTCGAACGCCATCAGGTCGGCGACCGTCTGCCACATCATCGCCGCCGACTCCGGCGTCTTCGGCGGAAACAGCTCGAACGACAGCCCGAAGCGGCCGCTCGCGTAGGCGTCCTTGATCGACACGGTCATGCCTCGAAGAGTGACTGCAACTCCAGCCGGGCCATTGTAGGCCACCGGGCGGGGCTTGTCTGGCGGCTGCTCGTCGACGCCCGCCGCGCATGGCCTGCGGGACGGTCCCGGCGGGTCACGCCGCCGTGCCGTCGGAGGCGTCGGCCCACAGCTCCCGCAGCAGGTCGCGGTCGGCCTGGTGCAGTTCCATCCCCCGCCGCTCCATCATACGACCGAGCACGATGGCGGCCTGCTCGGCCGTGGTTCGCTCGCCGCCCGGCACGATCAGGTTGGTGAATGGAGCCACCAGGTCGGGCGGTGTGCCGCCGATCGTCGCCGCGACGCCGATCCGCCCGCCGCAGGGGAGCGAGGTGTTGATCGAGGTCTTCACGAGGTCGCCGACGAGCGCCCCCAGAAACTGCCGGCCGGTGTGGATGGTGGAGCGGCTGCCGTCCGGCATCGGCGTGTGGAGCCGCACCGGACCGTAGGTCGCCTTGAGGTTGCCGGTGATCGTGCCGGCTGCGAGATTGACCCAGCTGCCGACGTGGCTGTGGCCGAGAAATCCGTCGTGCGGCTTGTTGGACCAGGGCTCCATCACGGTGGCCTCGACCTCGCCCCCCACGCGGCACTCGGCGCCGATCACCGTTCCCGAGCGGATCCAGGCGTGCGGATTCACGCGGGCGCCGCGGCCGATGCGTATCGGGCCGTCGAGGCAGACGAAGGGTCCGATCCGAGCGCCCGCGTCGACGAGGACCGGACCCTGCCGCACGACGACCTCGTCGGCGACCTCCGCGCCGTCCGCCACGAAGAGCCCGGGCCGCCGCTCGTGAAACCGTCCCGAGTCGATCTGTACGGCGAGCGATTCCGCGATCGACCGCTCGTGCCGATCGACCACCTCGTGCAGCTGCGCGACCAGGTCGAGCCCGATATCGGCGACGGGCAGACCGAGCCGGTCGATGCGCTCGTCCGCCGTCGCGGGATCGGCGCGGATCGCGTCGGCGGCCGATTGATCGGGGCCGTCGCCGTCGGCCGACACGTGGAGCAGCGCGGCGGCGACCGTGCGGCCGTGCCTCACGACGGCGCGGTGTCCCTTCTCGACGAGGCTGCGGAGGGCGACGAGCGTGCTGCGGCTCGGCACGACCCGGGCGTTCACGAGGAGCAGGAGGCCGCCGTGCGACGAGGCGGGCCGCGTCGCGGCGGCGACGGCGGTCGAACCGCCCCAGAGGGCAACGCGGCTGCCGGCCAACGCGGTGACGTGGCGGGCGAGGTGCGGCCGCAGGCTGCGCTCGACCGGCCCGAAGTGGCCGAGCGCCTCGACGAGCGTGCTGCCGCCGATGGTGAGGTCGCAGGCCGGACGGGCGGTCGTGAGCGGCGCGAGACGCTCGACGGCGGCGTCTTCGAAGACGATCGCGTGCATGGGCGACAGGGTAGGGCGGCGTGCGGACCGCGGCCAGCCGAATTCGGGCCGGTGCCGGCCCGCGCCGGCCACGACACTGGCACGGGACCCGGTCACGGCGTACGCTCTCGGACAAGCGGGGCCGGATCGCGGCCCTGATCGACGCCTTTCATGGGCCGGAGTGGCGGAATGGCAGACGCGGCGGACTCAAAATCCGTTGCCCGCAAGGGCGTGTGGGTTCAAGTCCCACCTCCGGCATTGAGGTTTTTGGGATCCCGTTCGCTGGCTATCTGGTGGGGACGAAAAGAGCTGCGTCCCCTTTTTCTCTTCCCATGCTCGCTCGTTCGCGCTGTCGCGGCGGGCCGTGCCCGCCCCCCGGGGCTTTCCTCACCAATTTTTCGCGTTCCCGGCAGGTGCTGCCGGGGTACTCTTTCCACTGATTTTTTCTCCCGGCCAAACGCCGCGGCCGGTCACGGTGCCCGGCCCGTGGAGCACGGCAGGCGAGCGGCATCCGCGAAGCGGCACCCATGAAGCACACCAGCCGATGCCGGCGGAGACCATGATGCAGAGGGCCCCGCTCTCGACGATGGTGGCCGCAGCCACGGTGCTGATCTGCCAGGTCACGCTGCTGATGCCGTCGTACGCCGTCCCCGCCGAACTCGCGGTGGGCTGGCTGCGAAATCTCGTCTGGGCCGTGAACGGGATCGCGATCGCCCGGCTGGTGACGCACGCCATCGACGTGCTTTTTTGGGACAGGCTCGTCGCCAGGACGATGGGGGGCACCGTCCCGGCGATCCTCAAGAGCATCGTCTCCGTCGTGGTCTACGTGACCGCGACATCGCTGATCGTCGGGATCGTCTACGAGCAGAACGTCGCCGCCTTCCTCACGGCCCTCGGGGCCGGCGGCGTCGTGCTGGGCCTCGCGGTCCGCGGCATCTTCTCCGACCTGTTCACCGGCCTCGCCGTGAACTTCGATGGAATCGTGGCCATCAACGACTGGATCCAGCTCGCGTCGCGGTCCGGCCCGGAGCGGCCGCTGCTGGGCCGCGTGCGCGAGATCGGCTGGCGGTCCACGCAGCTGGAAACGGAGGAGGGCACGCTCCTCATCATCCCCAACACCGTCCTCGCGGAGGATCTCGTCACCAACTTCACGCGGCCCACTCCCGCCACGCGGTATGAATGCTCGATCGCCCTCGACGCCTCCGTGCCGTGCGAACGCGCCAAACGGATCCTGCTCGGAGCGGCCCGGTCGCTCGTGGGCAGCCCGGGATTCGTCTCCGACAAGAGCCCGATGGTGCTCGTCAAGGGCACTACCGAGATGGGCGTCGAGTACCTGATCCGCTACTGGATCCAGTCCTGGAATCCGCTCTCCCCGACCGCGGCACGCGATGCCGTGCTGTCGCGGGCGCTCCAGCACATGGCGGTGGCCGGCGTGACTCCCGCCAAGGCCAAGACGGAGATCTTTCACGACCGCATCGCTCCCGCGCGGGCCGCCGACATCACCGCCGAGGGCCGCGGCCAGCTGCTCGCGGGCGTGCAGTTGTTCGCCAGCCTGGAGGAAGGGGACCGGCTGCGACTGGCGCAGGAACTCAAGCGGATCGTGCTACCGGCCGCCGAGACCGTGGTCCGACAGGGCAGTGCGGGCGACACGCTCTACGTCATCGCCGAGGGAGCCCTCGACGTGTTCGTGAAGACCGACCAGTCGCCCGAGCCGGTGCTGGTGGCGACGCTGGGGGCGGGGGATTTTTTCGGGGAGATGTCGCTGCTCACCGGGGAGCCCCGGCGGGCCACGGTGCGGGTCGCGACCCCGGCGGTGCTCTACGAGCTTACCCGGCACACCGTCGCCGATCTGATCGAGCGCCGGCCCGAGGTGGCGGACGCACTCGCGAGGGCGGTCGCCGAGCGCCGGGTGGGACTCGATGCCGCCCATCGCTACGCCGACGTTTCCGCCAAGGAGGCCGCCGTCGCCACGATCAGCAACCAGCTCAACCGGCTGGTGCGGGAGTTCTTCTCCCGGCGGGTGCGCGGATCGGCCCCGGTCGCATCGTGAAGCCTGGCGGCCCACCCCGCGATCGCATCCGCCATGCCAGAGGATCCCGAGCATGTTCCCGCCGTCGTCGCGTGGGTCGTGACGGCATCGGTCGCCGCGCATGTCACGCTGCCCGACGGCACGGTCGTCGACCGTGACGAGTTCCATGCCTGGCTCTGGGGACATGCCGCGGGCCTGCTCGGCGTCGACGAGGGTGCCGTGACCGTCGCTGATGCGGCAGCCCTCGGTCTCGTGGGCGATCCGCTCGTCATCGACGCCGCCGCGGCGCCGGCCGATCGTGACTGGGTGGCGGCGCTCGCCGTCGCGGACGAGGAGTGGTGGTTCGTCGACGAGGCCGCTGCCCGCACCGCGGTGGCACTCGTCGGGGAGGCGGCCGGCTGCGTGTTCCGCGGCCTCCACGTCGCAGAGGCTGCCGATCCCGCCTCTGTCGATCAGGTGGCGGTGTCGCGGGCGTCATTCGGCCCGATCGACGTGGCCGGATTCGGCGTCGTGCGGCCGGCGTGGGACGCGGGTGCCGCCGGGATCGACGCCGACGGCGTGGCGACGATCTACATCGAGCCGGGCCTCGGATTCGGCACGGGGCTGCACGAGACGACGCAGCTGTGCCTGGCGGCCCTGGCCGACTGTCTCCGCGGTCGGCGACACGGATGCGTGCTCGACTACGGCGCCGGCTCGGGAATCCTGGCGATCGCGGCCGCCGTGCTCGGGGCCGGCCAGGTCGACGCCGTCGAGATCGACGATCGCGTGCACGCAGCGGTCGTCGCCAACGCCCGCCGCAACGGCGTCGCCGGGCGGCTGCGCGTGGCCGGCACGCTGCCCCCCGCAGCGAGTCCCTACGACGTCGTGGTCGCCAACATCGTCGCCCCCGTGCTCCTCGAGCACGCCACCGAGCTGTGCCAACGCGTCCGACGCGCTGGGGGCGCGGTCGTGCTCTCGGGGCTCCCCGCGGCCGACGTGCCGACGGTCGCCGACCGCTACGCCGCCCTGCTCGGCTGCCGGCCGCTCGTCCGGGAGCGGCGTGCATGGTACAGCCTGAGTTTCACCACCGGCTGATGCGCTGCCGGCTCCATGAGACTCCGCCGACGTCGGTGCGCGCCCGGCCGCACGGCCCGCATGTCCGGTGCGACCGGCACGTCACGACGGCCACTGCAGCCTCCCACGGACGGACGCCTGCGCGGAATGTGTCGTGGCCGCGGAACCTTTGCCGGGCGCCACCCGCTTTCCGGTGGGCGGTGTGCAGCGGCTCATGCCGGCCTGCCGATGAGGTCCGGATGACGGCCGCAGACCGCGTGTGCGGCCGTGCCGGCCTTCGCCGCGCCCGTCGCCACAGCCCCGATTCGCCTCGCCATGAAGACCCTCGTCGTTCACGCCCCTCCGCTGCTCGTGCGGGAGCTGGCCCGTCGCGGTCACGACCTCGCGGTGGCGCATGCGCCGTGGCACGCGCACGAACTTCCCCCCGGCATGGACCGCGACCGCTTCGTGCCGTTCGAGGCGACTGCGAAGACCGATCCGCGGGCGATCTGGGCGATGGCGCGGATCATCCGGGCGCAGCGGCCGGACCTCGTCCACGCCTTCTCGCCGCGGACCCTCGCGCACGTGGTGCTCGCGACGATGTGGATGCGATCACCGCCGGCCATCGTGTCGTTTCGCGGGATCACAGCCGTGCCCCACCGGACCGATCCGGCCAACCACGTCACGTTCCTCTCGCGCCGCGTGGCCCGTCATGCATGCGAGTCGGAGGCCGTCGCCGCGGGGCTGGTGGCGGGGGGCGTGCCGCGGGACCGCTGCACCGTCGTCTACAACTGCGTGCACCGCGCGGCGATCGCCCCGGTCGATCCGGCCGAGACGCGGCGGCGGTTCGGCATCCCGATGGGGGCGTTTCTCGTGGGGTCGATCGCCGACGTGCGGCCGGTCAAGGGGATCGACATTCTCCTGCGGGCGGTGCTGTCGTCGGCCGACCTCGCCGATGCACACGTCCTGCTCGTCGGTCGCATTCGGGACGCCGCCGTGGAGCGGCTCTGCCATGATCCTCGCTGGCGGGGAAGGCTCCACCGCGCCGGCTTCATCCCGGGAGCGGCGGGCCTCGCCGGCGTGCTCGACGTGTTCGTGATGCCGAGCCGTGCCGAGGGGCTCTCGCGGGCGCTGCTCGAGGCGATGTGCCTGGGAACGTGCCCGGTCGTGAGCGACGCGGGGGGCATGAAGGAGGTCGTCCGCCACGCGCGGGAAGGACTCGTGTTCCCGCGCGAGGGCGTGCACGAACTCGCCGCGGCGCTGGCGCGGCTGCGGGAGGATCGCGCACTCCGCACGCGGCTCGGCCGGGAGGCCGGGCTCCGCGTGGCCGACATGTGCTCGCCCGAGGCGATGGCCGTGCGGATCGAGGCGTGTCACCGCATGGTCGCCGAGGATCGCGGCCGTCGGGTCGCCGCGGCGTAGCGGAACCGGCCGCCACGGATCGTCGACCGCCCGCGGGTCATGCCCCGGCGGCTGACACCTCGGCCGCGGCGACGCCCTCGAACACCTCGTCCGTGTCGCCGCAGACGAAGCGATACCCAAGCGCCACGAGGCACGCGGCGACCGCTTCACCCTCGCCGAGGTGGTCCTCGAACATCACGGCGCGGGGAGGGCGGGTCGAGTCGACGCCCAGCGGGACGTCCCTGTCGACCGAAACGGTCGCGGGCGCGGCGCGGGTTCGTGGTTGGCGTCACACCGCGTCGAACCCCGGCATGGTGCCGCTCGAGGTGGCGAACGACTCGGCCTCCAGCCCGGTCCTATTGAGCACCGAGACGAAGAGGTTCGGCAGCGGATGGTTCATGTGCCGGTCGAAGGCGACGTGGGTCCCGTGGCGGAAGCCCCCTCCGGCGATCAGCACCGGCATGTTCCTGTTGTCGTGGCTCGACGCGTTGCCGAGGTTGCTGGTGAGCAGCACCGTCGTGCGATCGAGCACGCTGCCGCCGTCCTCCTTCGCGACCAGGAGACCGCGCAGGAAATCACCCCACGCCCGGACGATCTCCGTTTCGACCAGCGCCAGCTGGGCGAGCTTCTCCTTGTCGAGGCCGTGATGGCTCAGCGAGTGGTAGCCCTCGTCGACACCCTCGATCGGCACCACGCCGCCGCTTCCGCCCAGGTGGAACGTGATGAACCGGCTCGAGTCGGTGACGAGCGCCATGCGGATCATGTCGCTCATCAGCCGCTGCCGGCCGACGAAGTCGTTGGGGTTGCCGATGTCGACCGGCTTGGTGATGTCGACCGCCGGCTTGGGGCGGTTCACCCAGGCCTCGCTCTCCACCAGCCGCCGCTCGAGCTCGCGGACGCTCGTGAAGTAGGCGTCCAGCCTGTCCCGATCCCCGGCCCCGAGCCGCCGCTCGAGCGCCCGGGTGTCGTCGGCGACGAGGTCCATGATGCTGCGGCCCTGCCGTGCCCGCTCCGCCTGCCGCCGCCGCTCCGCCGGCGAGTCGGCGATGAAGAGCCGCGTGAACAGCCGGGCGGGCGAGTCCTCGGCGGGGATCATCGCGCCGTTTTCGGTGTACGAGGGGCTGTTGCTGCCGGAGAGGCCGAGCACGAGCGACGGAAACCGGGTCTGGTCGCCGAGGTGCCTGGCGAGGAGCTGGTCGAGCGAGATCGTGTTGCGGGTCTGGGCGGACGCCGTCATCGGCGCCGCGGTGAGCAGGCTCGACTCGGCCCTGTGGCCGCCCGAGACGCCCGGGTGCGAGGCCCCGGAGATCACCGTGAAGGATTCGCGGATGTCCTGCAGCGGCTCGAGGTACCGCGACGGCTCGTAGCCCGCGCCGGCCTGGGCCGGATTGAGGTTCTCCGCCACCAGCCCCAGACCGAGCGTCATCGCCACGAACCGCCGCGGCGGCCCGGCCGACCCGCCGCCGAACGCCGGCGCCATCGCCGACAGCCAGGGCACCGCCACCGCCACGCCGGTACCCCGCAGGAACGTGCGGCGAGCGAGCGATCGGCCGCTGCCGCGGAGAGAGCCGTGTCCGATCGTCTTGTCGTGCATCCGTCCGCCTCCGGTCGCCCGATCACTTGCTCAAGAATACCGGGTGCGTGATCACGGCGTGCAGGATCGCCCGCAGCCCGTGGTGTTCCGCGGCCGCCGTGGCCGCGATCTCGGCGACCGCCTCCCGGTCCCTGAAGGAGAGCGTCGCCCCGGTGCCGTAGACGAGCAATTGTCCGGCCAGGCCCCGGGCCAGCCGCTCCGGCCGGGCCGCCAGCACCGCCCGAAACTCGTCGCTACCGGAAAACCGCGTCCCGTCGGGGAGCACGTCGGCGGCGTCGATCGGCAGGCCCGCCTTCTTCTTACCCCCCTGCATCGCCAGATAGCGGTCCCGCCAGCGGCCCGAGGGATCGAAGTTTTCCAGCGCGAAGCCGAACGGGTCGATTGCGCGGTGGCAGGAGCTGCACGCCGCGTCGGCGCGGTGCCGGGCGAGCTGGTCGCGGATCGTGGTCGCTCCGCGGATGTCGGGCTCGATCGCCGGCACGTCGGCGGGCGGCGGCGGCACGTCGATGCCCAGCAGCCGCTCGGCCACGAACACGCCGCGGACCACCGGCGACGTGTTGTTGCCGTTGGCGGTCACCTTGAGGATCGCTCCCTGCGTGAGCAGGCCGCCGCGATGGGTCGCCGGGTCGAGCGACACGCGGGCCAGCGAGTCGCCGGCGACGCCGTCGATCGCGTAGAACCTCGCCAGCCGGCTGTTCAAGTAGGTGGCATCGGCGGCGACGAGGGCCGACACCGGGCGGTTCTCGCGGAACGCCTCCACGAGAAACGCGTGCGTCTCCGCCAGCATCGACTGCTGCACCACCTGGTCGAACCCCGGATAGAGCTTGCGGTCGGGCTCCGTGAAGTCGATCTGGTCGAGGTCGAGCCACTCCGCGGCGAAGTCCTGCACGAACCGCCGCAGCGGCCCCCCGTCGTGCTCGACCGACGTCGCTCCCGTGAGGCCCAGCAGCCGGTCGGCCTGCAGGCGGAGCATCGCGGGGTCGCGGAGCCGGCCGGCCTCGGCCAGTGTCGTCAGCTCGCCGTCGGACGGACCGCCGGTGAGGAAATAGCTCAGCCGCGCCGCGATCGCATGCTGGTCGAGCGGACCGGGCTCCTCGACGAGGTGGAGGAACCGCGGTGAGCAGAGGATGGCGCGATAGCCGGCCCGCAGGGCGGCGTCGAATCCCGCGCCATCATCGAGCACCTGCCGGGCCATGGCGACGATCGGAGCGACCTGCGCCGGCTCGACCGGCCGGCGGAAGGCCCGGCCCGCGAAGGCCTCGATGAGTGTCGCGAGATCCTCCCGCGGCGCCGACGGCCGCGGACGCAGCCGGCCGGCCTTGCCATCGGCCCCGACGGGCACGTGGCCGAAAACGAGCTGCCGCACGCCGTCGTCGTCCGGCCCCCGGTGAAACCGCTCCATCGTGAGCCGTTCCATCGCGATGCCGGGCACCCGCTGTGGTGCCCCTTCCCCTGTGCCCACCTGCCCGCCCTCGAACCGCGCCTGCTTGAGCGTGCCGTCGCCCGGCCGGATCTCGAGCATGTGCCGGCGCGGCAGCCACGCCTCGAACGAGATCTCCCGGGGCTCCGGCAGGGCTTCGAACGCGGTGACACATTCGAGCAAAGGCGCGCTCGACACGCAGAGGCCCGCGTTCACGGTGCTCCAGACGCCGCCGGTGTCCGGCGGATTCAGGGCCGCGACGCGGAGCCGGAAGCGATACCAGCCGTCGGCCGGCGCGGCCGTGGCGGGAATGCGGCCGTAGTAGATGATCCCGTTGGCCCAGATCACGCCCCGCCCGTCGAGCAGCTCGGGTTCCCGCGTGCGGGCCTTGGGATCGGTGCGGGAGATGCCGACGGCGTCGAAGTCACGGGCGTAGTCGTCGGCGCCGGGAGGCTCGAGCGCCCGGCGAAAGGCCTCATCCAGCGCCATGTCGACCACCGCGAGGTGCCGCTCGAGCCGATGGTGCGAGATCGTCTGCCGCTCCGCCACGGTCGTGAACCCCCGCGGGCGTCCCTCGTCCGGAAGCGAACTCGCCAGCGGGATGTCGATGCCGAGCAGCGCGTGGAGCGACCGCTCCACCTCGCGGCGCGACAGCCGCCTCGCCCGCACCCGCCCGAACTCGGCGTCGCGACGGCCGATCGCATCCCGCAGCCATCCGGAGGCATCGCGCACGAAACCCTCCTGCTCCCGTGCCGGCGGACGGTCGGCGTCGGCCGGGGGCATCTCGCCCGCCTCGACCCGTTCGATCACCCTGGCCCAACGGCGATCGGCCGCTGGATCGGCCGGATCGAAGCCCAACGTCTCCACCGCGAAGCCGGCTTCGGCGGCGTCGCCCGCGTGGCACGCGGTGCAGTGCGTTGCGAGGAACCGCGTGACGGACGGCGGGGCGTGTTCGCCCCGGGCCGCACGCGTGAGTGCGGCCGCGAGGGAGAAGGCGACGAGGAGGAGTCTGGGGGAAGGCATCGCGGATCACGCGGCGACGATGGCCGTGGCCCACGCCGACGACGAGCCACGCCGGCAGTCATTCTACACGGGCTGGAAGGCCGGGTCGGCCGGCAGGGTGAGGTAGAATGACCGGCCGCGTGCGGGCGAATCGACGTCTTCGGCACCAGCCGGTCGTCGCTCCTTCCAGGAGTCTTCCATGCAGTTGGGCTTCGTGTCGGCGATCCTGCCGGAACTGTCGTTGGACGACGTCTTCGATTTCGCCGCGAGCGAGGGCTTCGCCGCGGTCGAACTCATGTGCTGGCCGGTCGGCCGCGCCGACCGCCGCTTCGCGGGAGTCACGCACGTCGACGTGGCGTCGCTTGCGCCGGCACATGCCGAGGCGATCCGCCGGCGAAGCCGCGACTGCGGCGTGGGGATCAGCGGCCTGGGCTACTACCCCAACATGCTCGATCCCGATCCGGAGGTGGCCGGCGTCGCCGTCGCCCACTTCCGCCGCGTGATCGACGCGGCCGCGCTGCTCGGCCTCGGCACCGTCAACACGTTCGTCGGCCGCGACTGGCACCGCACGGTCGACGACAACTGGCCCCGCTTCCTCGACACCTGGCGGCCGCTGCTGGCCCACGCGGCACAGGCCGGCGTGCGGGTGGGCATCGAGAACTGCCCGATGCTGTTCACGCAGGACGAGTGGCCGGGCGGCAAGAACCTCTTCGTGTCGCCGGCGATCTGGCGGCGTGCCTTCCGCGACCTCGACTCGCCCCACCTCGGCCTCAACTACGATCCGTCGCACTTCCTCCTGCAGGACATGGACCCCGCGTCGCCGCTGGCCGAATTCCGCGACCGCCTGTTCCACGTGCATGCGAAGGACGTCCGCATCGATCGCGCCGCCCTCGACGAGGTGGGCCGCTTCGATTTTCCGCTCCGCTGGCACCAGCCGCGGATCCCCGGCGCGGGCGGCATCGATTGGCCGCGGTTCATCGGGGAATTGCGTCGGGTGGGCTACGACGGCCCCGTCTGCATCGAGGTGGAGGACGATTCATTCGGCCCCTCGCTCGAGGGCCGCAAGAACGCCCTGCGTGCGGCCCGCGACGTGCTCCTGCCGCTCATCGGATGAGGCGGGATCGCCCCGGCGGTCGCGGGCTGCGTCTCGGCTCGCGGCGCCGGCTCATTCATCGTCGCCGGCGACGAGGCTGCCGAGGCCCGTGGTGGCGGCCGTCGGGTGCCAGGACTGGTACTGTCCGGAGTCGCGGAGCGGACCATAGACGTCCCTGGGCAATTCCACCGCGACGGGCCACGGCGACGAGTTGTTCTTCGAGGCGTGCACGATCCTCACTCCCATGTCCTTCCGCTTCCGCGACTTGATCGGCAGGGGCGGCACGACGAGCACGTAATCGGCGGGGGCCACCGACGCGACGACACTGTCGCGGAACGGTGCGAAGGCGCACCGCAGCATCGGCGAGCGGTTGCCGGCCACGGCCGCGTTGGCCGGGCTGCCGACGGACTTCGATTCGTCGAGGCCGTTCTTGACCGTCGATTCTTCGATGAAGGGGAGCACCTCGAAGGTCCAACCGCCGGGATACGGGTCGCGCGGGGCCGGCGGCCACGAGCCAGCGTGGGAATCGGCGTACATGTCCAGCCCGAGGTCGAGCTGCCGCTTGTTGTTCGTGCACACGGTGCGGAGCGACGCCGTGCGGGCCGACTGCACCGCCGGCATCAGCAGCGTCACCAGGATGCCGATGATCGCCAGCACCACGAGCAGCTCGACGAGCGTCACGCCGCGGCGGGTCGCATCGCGGGCGGCGGCGACGTCGGACCAGGCAAGCTCGTGCGGTGCGGCTCTCCGCTTCGCGGCCACGGCGGCGGCGGCACCGGCCGCCTCGCCCATGGCGACGGCGTTGCCGGTGACACGGTAACTGGCGTGCGCGATGAAGTCCCCGCTGATGCAACGCCCCGCCATGAGCAGGCCGTCGACGTCCCGCGCCACGAGCGCCCGATACGGGATGTCGTAGGGCTGCGCCTTCACGCCCGCGTTCCCGTACGCGTTCTGCTTGTTGGCCTCGGCGCTGAGGGCGTGGATGTCGACCGGAAACGTCGCCCGCACCACGGCGTCGTCCTGCCGCGCGCCCGTGACGAGGTCGTCCCGCGTGACGATGAATCGGCCGCGGATGCGGCGGCCGTCGCGGATGCCGATCTGCTCGGGGGTGGCCGCGATCTGCACGCCCTCCCACGGGCCGCCGAGCCCGGCCAGCGCCCGCACGATCCGATGCAGCTCGCCCCGGGCCCGCAGGGTGGCCGTCGTCACCTGGGCGGCGTCGGTGGCGTTGATGCCATACTCGTGGTTGGCCATCAGCAGCACGAGGTTGCCGCGCACCGGGAACAGGCACGCGGCTCCGTAGCTGGGCGTGACACCGGCACGGGCCAACACGTCGCGGAACGCCTGGCGGCCGGTGTGCCTGCCGTCGTTGCCGGTGCCGTGCAGGCAGTCGGCGATGAGCCCGGCGTCCTTCACGACGAGCAGGGCATACATCGTCATCGGCTGGCAGGGGCAGGACGTGTCGCGGCCGATCTCGAACTCGCAGCCCGCCTGGGCGCCGAGATCCCCGTCCCCCGTGGTGTCGATGAACACCGGTGCCCGCCACGCCTGGCGTCCCGACTTCGATTCGGTGACGATCGTGTCGAGGCGGCGGCCGTCGCGATAGGCGGCGGTCACCCGGGTATGCAGCTGCACCTGCACGCCCGATTCGGCGCAGAGGTCCTCCAGCAACAGCTTCATCTCCTCGGGCTGGTAGCAGAGCCCGTTCATCCCCTCGCCATCGATGGCGTTCCTGCCGCGCAGGAGCCGCACGAGTTCGGCGTTTAAGCCGGGTTTGTCGAAGTCGAGCAGGTAGCCCAAGAGCGACGACGTCCAGACACCGCCGAGCGCCCCGTGCGTTTCGAACAGCCGCACACGGGCGCCGGCCCGAGCCGCCGTGAGCGCCGCGGTCACCCCGGCCGGCCCCGCGCCGCAGACGACGACGTCAGCGTCGGCGGCGAGCGGCACGGCCCGCGACGGCTCGCGGAAACCGCCGGGAACCGGATCGCCGTCGGCGGCCGCGTCTCCGCCCCGGGCCGCTGCCGGGGCGGCCAGCGCCCCCGCCGCCAGCAGCACGCTGCGTCGGCTGATGTCGCCCGTTCGCTCCGCCATCGGCGGTCCTCCTCGTCGTGAAGCCTGCCACCCCGTGCAGTGCGTCGCTCAGGCGGGCATGGACCGCGGTGCGTGGGCGGCTAGCCGCCGCGGTCCTTCTTCTCGATCGCCTCCAGCCGGTCCCTGAGATCGGCCACTGCCGCCTCGAGGTCGGCCACCCGGCGCTCGAGCGACCCATGCGGCTGCGCGCCGCCGGCCGGTGCCGGGGGCTGTGCCGCCTCAGACGCCTCTGTCGAGGCGGGCGCAGCACCCACCATGCCCAGCTGCGACCGCACCTTCTCCAGCTTCTCCGGCGGCAGGAGGCCGTGCGTGAGCATCCGGCCGCGGCCGGGGGGGGAGAGCCAGACCACGAGCCCGCGGGCGGCCAGGGCGTCGAGGTGGCTTCGCAATGCCTCGAGATCGGGAATGGGGTCCATGCGGCTGGCGCGGCCCCGCAGGTCGCCCTCGCTCTGCTCGCCCCGCAGGAGTAGCTCGCCCATGATGGCCAGCTCCTCCTTGCCCACCCCCAGCCACTCGTAGGCGAGGTGGCGGTACCGCGGGATCTTTCCGCTCCCGAAGACCTCGGCCACGGCACCGGCCTGACGCAGCGACGTCAAGGCACGACTGGCCGACTCCTCGTCGAGGCTCATCAGCGGGTCGCGGTTACTCTTCTGGTTGCAGCCGGTCACGACGGCGTTGAGCGAGAGGGGGTACTGGTCGGGCGTCGTCTTGCCCTTCTCGATCAGCACCCCGAGCACCCGCCGCTCGGCGGCGTCGAGCGGCCGCACCGCGTGCTTCGCTCCTTCCGACGACCTCGGCTCGCCCGCCGGGGGTTCATGCATGCGCACGGACTCTTTGGTGTCAGGAGAGCAGCTGCTTCACCGGCGTGCCGTCGCCGGCGACCTTGAAGGGCCGGCCCGTCGGCGAGTGCACGACTTCGTCCCGCGGCAGGCCGAGTGCCTCCGCGACGGTCGCGTTCAGGTCGGCAGGAGAGACGCCGTCCTTCTCGACGGCGTGGCCTCGCTTGTCGGACGCACCGTAGGCCTGACCGCCCTTGATGCCGGCCCCAGCGACCATCGCCGAGAACGTGGCCGGATGGTGGTCGCGGCCGACGTTGTAGTTGATCGCCGGCGACCGGCCGAACTCGGTCGTGAGCACGATCACGGTCTGATTGAGGAGGCCCAGCCCCTCGAGGTCGGCCAGCAGCGCGCCCACCGCCTTGTCCATGATGCCGGCCCGCGTGGGAAGTGTGCCGTTCTCCCACAGGGTGTTGTGCATGTCCCAGCCGCCGAGCGTCACCTCCACGCACTGGACGTTGTTCTGGATCAGCCGCCGTGCGAGCAGGCATCCCTGACCGAACGGGTCGCGGCCGTAGCGGTCGCGGACGTCGGCCTTCTCCTCGTTGAGGTCGAACGCCTTCAGTTCACCGCTGGTGAGCAGGCTCGTGGCTTCGTCGTAGAAGTCGCTGTACCCCTTCACGCTCTTGAGCGGGTACTTGTCGCGAAACTTCTTGTCGAACTGGTTGATGAGCGCCATTCGCTTCTCGAACGACGCCTCGGTCAGGTACGACGGGGCCGTCGTGTTTTCCAGGCCCTTCAGCGGGTCGCCGATGGGCAGCGGGCTGAATGTCGGGTCGAGGAAGCCCGCGGCCGGATGCCGGGCCGGCGAACCGATGAGCACCGTGTCGGGCAGCGTCTTGTTCTGTCGCCCGCGCAGCTTCTGCATCCACGGGCCGAGCGAAGGATGACGCTCCGTCGCGATCGACTCGTAGCTCGTGCGCATCAGGTATTCGCCCTGTTCATGATCGGCCGTCTGCGTCGTCATCGAGCGGACCACCGCGATGTTCTTCATCTGCTTCGCCAGCGTGGGCAGGTATTCGCTCAGCTGCACGCCCGGCACGGCGGTGCCGATGGCGCCGGTCTGCCCCTGCGTCTCCTTGGAATCGGGCTTCACGTCGAACGTGTCGAGGTGCGTCATGCCCCCGGCCATGTAGAGATAGATGAGCCGGCGGCGTTTGCCCGCGGGCGCCGCGGCCACCGCTTCGCTCAGGAGCGGCAGCATGCCGACGCCGAGCGCCGCCTTCGCCGTCTGCTCGAGCCACTGACGTCGGCTGACGCCGTCGAGCCTGGAAAGAATCTCGCGCATGACCGTTCTCCTGACGTGACACGGAAAGCGGCCGCACGCGCTGCCGGCGTGCGGCCGGGCGAAACCGCTACTGGACGAACATGAACTCGCGGGTGTTCACCAGCGACCAGACGACGTTGCCGAAGGCGACAGCCGCCTTCTGCTCGCCGCGCACCTGTGAAATCGCCGTGTTCAGCTCGTCCGGATCGGGTTCACGATTGAGGATCGAGAGGAAGACGACCTTCACGGCGTCGCTGGCGTTCCGCCGCTTCACGATGTTGTTGTAGATCGACGAACCTTCCGCCAGCAGCATGTGCGTGACTGGTCCGTTGTACATGAAGAGCACCTGGGGAACGGACCCGGCGGTCGACGACGCCGAGATCAGTTCACGGTCCGACTGCCCGAACATCCGCAGGAAGTGGTTCGGAGGCACGGGTGACGGAAGCTCGGAGGCGCGGGCCATCACGACGCCCCGGTCGTACTTCGACCGGTAGGCATCCTGCACCTTGTTCCGCATCTGATCGAATGCCACGACCTTGTCGCGGGAATCGAGGACCCGCTCGGCGGAATCCTTGGCGAGATCCACCGCGACCGCCTCCTTGTAGAGCGTCATCGGCACCTCCTGGTAGCCGGGCTCCGGCCGCGCCAGCGTGAGGAACGAATCCCAGGCCTGCTCGGCCGTCATGCGGCGGAGCATCGGGCCCGGGAAGTGGTAGGGCGTGCCGATGGCCACCTCGTGGTCGAACGACTGCCGCTGGTAGGTCTCGGTGTTGTAGAGAATCCGCAGGAACTCCTTCATGTCGAAGTCGAGCCGCTTCATCTCCCCCTCGAGAAAGGCCATCAGTGCGGGGTTCTCCGCGACGGTCGAGTCCATCATGTCGTCGACAGGCTCGATCTGCCCGGTGCCGAATACCTGCTTCCAGAGCCGGTTGGCGATCGTAAGCGCAAACCGCGGGTTGTCCTTCGACGTCAGCCAGCGGGCGAAGGTCTTCCTGGACGTTTCGCCCGGCAACGGCTTGATGTCGGGCCCGAAGAGCGTCTTCGGCTGTACGACGTCGCCCGGCTTGGCGTCGCTGTAGGCATAGTCCTTCGGCAGCTGAATCTTGCGGCCGGGGTTGTCGTTGACGATCTTCATGTTCGTGCGCAGGTGCGCCTCGAACTGGTAGTACCGCTGTCGTCGCTGCTCCTCCTCCTGCTCGATCGATTGGTATTCATCGCGGAGCCTGGGGTTCGGATCCTCCTTCCAGTACCGCTTGTCGCCGCCGCCGGTCTGCGTCTGCGTCGGATAGACGAACGCCGCCGCCTCGTAGAACTGCCTCTGCGTCCACTTGTCGAAGGGATGGTTGTGGCACTGGGCGCAGCCGATCCGGGTGCCGAGGAAGATGCGGATCGTGTTGTTGACGTTGTCCAGCGGCATGCCCGGATCCCGCTGCAGGTAGCCGGTCGCCGGGTTCTCCCACACGAGACCCTCGGCGGTGAGCATCTCGTGGACGAACTTGTCGTACGGCTTGTTTTCCGCGAGCGACTGCTTGATCCACTGCCGCCACGGCTCCCCGCGGACGTCTTCGCCGAGCCGATCACGGTAGCGGAGGATGTCGGCCCAGAAGTTGAAGAAGTGGCTCGAGTACCCCTCGCTGCCGAGCAGTTCGTCGATCAGCTTGGTTCGCTTGTCGGGGTCGCTCGAGCTGAGGAACGAGGTGGTCTGCTTGTAGGTGGGGATCGTGCCCACGATGTCGAGGTAGATGCGACGCACGAACTGCTCGTCGGTCGTCTTCGGCATCGGCTTGACGTCGTGCTTGGAGTAGTTGGCGGCGACGAACTCGTCGACCTTCTTCGCCGAGGCCATCGCCTGGCCGTGCCGCGACGGCTCGACCGGCTTCGGCTCGACCGCGAACCGCGGCGGCTCCGGGCTGACGGCGGCCTTCTTCTTGTCCGCGGCCGCCTCGAGTTCCTTGACTTTGGCGAGGTCGTCGGCGAGATCCTCGGACGGCACGCCGAGCTTGCGACGGGCCTGGACGCGGCCGCTGTAGGCAGCGACGAGTTTCGGGTCGATCTCGATGGCCTTGGTGAAATCGGCCAGCGCCGCCTCGTAGTTGCCCGACATCCTCGGGGCCAGCCGGGCCTGGCCGCGGGCGACGAACGCGTCGGCACTCCTGGGGTCGAGCGCGATCGCCTCGTCGAAGTGCTTCATGGCACCGGCCGCATCCTTCTCGCGGATCGAGATCATGCCGCGCTGCAGGTGGGCGCGGGCCAGTTTGGGCGACGCGGCGATCGCCGCGTCGGCGTCGGCGGCCGCGCTCTTCAGATCACCGGCGATGCCCCGCAGGAGCGATCGGTCGCAGAGCGCCTCGCCCATCTTCGGATCGAGTTCGAGCGCCTTGGCCACGTCCTTGATCGCTTCGGTGAAGTTCGGCTTCGCGGAACGCATCGCCTTGGCGATGTGTGCGGCGGCCCGCCGCTCGTACGCGATGGCGAGGGTGGAGTCCGCCTTGATCGCCTCGTTCTGCTCCCAGATCACGCCGTCGAAGTCGCCCTTGGCGCCCTTGGCGAAGCCGCGGTGGCTCTGGGCAAGCGCGGCCTTGGGCTTGGTGTAGCCACGCATTTTGTCGACTTCGCCGTAGAGGCAGCGGTTGAAGCTGCCGATCGCCTTGTCGTACTCGTGCCTGGCGAGGTAGGCGATTCCGCGATGGAAGTGGGCGTCGAAGTGATCGTTCTTCTCCAGGATCGCGAAGTAGCAACTGTCGATCGCTTCGAGGTACTTCCCCTGCGCGTACTGCACTTTCGACCGCTCCACGTGGGCGTCGGCCCGCAGGGCGATCAGCTCCGGATCGCGTCCGGCGACCTTGGTGACCAGGTCGAAGTCCTTGACGGCCTCGGCGAAGTCATCCTTGCCGACATTCGCCCGGCCGCGGTCCAAGGCCTCCTTCGCGGTTGCCAGGGCCTTGGCCTGCTCGGGACTGGGGTCGGCCGCGGTGACCGCCACGACCTGACCGGCCAGGATGCCGGCAACAAGAGCGGACGCGACCGATCGTAGGCGGGGACGTACAGAGAGACTCCGCATGGCATTGCTCCTCCGAGGCCATCCAAAGACATCCCCCTTAAGATAGCACGACTGCGCGGCCCGAAGATAGGGCGGGCGGAGCCGCGGCGGTCGGCCGCCGGCCTGCGGGGGAGAGATCCCGGCCGCTTGTGCGGCGGCTTTCCGGAAGCCCCCTGTCAGAGGGCCGCTGTCACGAGCCGCGGGGGCTCGGCCGCCCGTCTTCATGGGGCCGGCGGTATGTCGAGCCGCTGGCCCCGGGCGGCAAGCGGCTCCCGCAGGGCCGGATACGCCACCGCCTGCACGGGCACCCGGGCCGCGATAGCCAGTGCCACGGCGACCTCCGCCGGCATCCGCAGATGTTCATGCGTCCGACCCGGCGTCTGGTGCGTTCCCTGGGCGGCCTCGTCCACCGGCCGCTACAGGAGGCGGGCCCGGCGGAGCAGCAGGTAGAGCGTGAGGAAGATCAGGGCGGAGATCATCCAGAAGAAGGCGTATCCGTGCTGCCAGCGGATTTCGGGCATGAATTCGAAGTTCATGCCGTACACGCCGCAGAGGAACGTCAGCGGCAGGAAGAGCGTGCTCATCACGGTGAGCCGGTTCATGCTCTGGTTGGTGCGGTGGGCCGACACCGCCAGCGAGAACTCCAGCGCGCTGGAGAGCACGTCGAGGTCGGACGTGATGTCGGCCAGCAGCCGCTCCAGCATCTCGACCATCCGCGCCATGAAGCCGAGCGTGGCGTCGCTGATCAAGAGCGTCTTTCGCGCCAGCGTCTCCTCGAGCACCCGCCGCGCGGGCACCACCAGCTTGCGCAGGGCCAGCAGCCGGCTGCTGACGTCGGCCAGTTCGTCGAGCGTGGCGGCGTCGATCGAGCGCCGCACCGCGAACCGTGCGGCCTCGACCTCTCGTTCGAGGCGGCCCTGCATCTGGAGGAACTGTTCGATCTGCCTGCTCCAGAGTTCGTAGATGAGAAAGCTCGGCGTGGCCGCGTGGGTCTCGAAGTCGCGGACGTAAGCGGCGCGCACGGCGTCGATCACGCCGCTCTCGCCGTGGTGCATCGTGAGGAGGAACGATTCGCCGAGGATGACATGGACCCGCTCGGCGACGACCCCCTCCGGCCGGATGACCCCGCCGACGAGCACGATGTGGAGCAGGTCGCCCGGACGCGACAGGCTCGACACGACGCCGGGCCGATCCGCGGCGCAGCTGGCCGCGATCTCGCGCAGGTCGATCCCCGGGGCCAGGGGGAGCACTTGGGAAAGCGGCGTCGGATCGGCCGCGGAGCAGTCGACGTCCGCCCAGACGAAGCGGCCCTCGCCGGCCTGCGCCGGGATCTCCGCGATCGGCACGTCGGCCCGGCTGCGGGTGCCGAAGTCGAACGATTCAGCCCGCAGGGGCCGGGCCGCGAAGGGGCGGGCAGCCGTCGCGTCGACGCGCCGCGAATGGTCGGCTGCCGTCATGGATGGCACAGGTGTTCCTTGGGCGGCGGGTGAACGTACCCTTCCGGAAAGGATAGATTCGCCACCCGGCCCGTCGCAAACAGCCGCTCGCGACGCAGCGCACCGCGGGCGGCGTCGGCCGCGGCCGGGGCAGCGGTCACGACCCGGGCCGGTCGAAGTCGGCGCGGACGTCGCGGATCGTCTGGTCGAAGCTGTCGACGCGGATCAGGCCGTACCGCGGCATCTCCAGGTCGTAAATCACCCAGATCGTGACCGCCACGACGGCCGCGAACACGACCGCGTGCAGCCAATCGAAGGCCCGTCGCCCTCCCATGTCGTGGCCGGCAAGCGCCGCTGCACAGGCCGCCACGATCACGAGCAAGGCCAGGATCGTCGTCGGCGTGTGGGCGTTGGTGAACGCCTGATGCCTCGTGCCGGCGTCGAACATCCCGTTGAGCGAATCGAGGAGGATCGCATGCGCCTGCGGCGTCAGGCATCGCGGCGCGGCCTCCACCGCCCGGCCCCAGATCGCGCGGCGGTGCGCGGTCAGCTCATCGTCGAGCCGTCGTGGCGACCCGACGGGCGGCCGACCCGGGGCCTGTGCGAGCCGCACGTCGACGTAGCTGCGGAAGAGGTCGCGGACCGGCCCCTGCACGTCGTCCGGCAGCAGGTCGAGCCGGAGCCAGGCGGTGCCGATCGCATTGGCCTCTTCCACGATCAGGCCGCGGCGGACGTCGAGCCGCGTGCCCGCGGAACTGAACCAGAAAGCGACCAGCAGCCCGAGCAGCCCGAGCACCGCGGCGTCGATGGCGCTGGTGCCCGGTGCGTCGGCCGCGTCCGACCGACGCAGCCTGGCCACGGCCAGCCGGTGGCCCGCCACGGCCGCCGCCACCATCGCGCAGAACAGCCCCGCCGGCAGGGCGATCATCGTCAGGTCGACGGCATTCATGCTTCGCGTCCCGCGGCGACCGCCCGGTCAATGGGTGGCTATTTCGCGTGGTGCGGACACCCGTCGGGGCTGAACAGGGCGTTCGACTGGTCGCCGCGTGCGGCCACGTAGGCGATGAGGTCGAGCACCTCGTCCCGCGTCAGCTTGTCGAGCAGACCCTTGGGCATGATCGACACCGGCGACGTGCTCCGTGCGTCGATGTCCTTCTTTCTGATCCGCACCGGCTCCGCCCGCGCCACCGGGTTTTCCACGATGGCCAGCTCGTCCGCCGTCTCCGTCACCACCAGCCCCGTGATCGACCGGCCGTCGTCGGTGAGCACCGTCGTCGAGCGGTACTTCTCGTCGATCTTCAGCGACGGCTCGAGGATGTGCCGGGTGATCTCCAGCGGCGTCATCTTGCCGTCGAGCTGGGCCAGCTCCGGACCGAAGGCGTTGCCCGCGTCCCCCAGCTTGTGGCAGGAGACGCAGCTGGCCGTGCGGAACAGCTCGCGGCCGTGGAGGAAGGAGCGGCCCTTCTCCAGGCCCAAGACGCCCCCCTCGAGATCGGCGAGCGTCCATTCCGTCCGCGGCCGGCGGTCCTTGAGGAGGTCGTCCCTGATCTCCAGCGGATGCGCGGCGAGGTAGGCCGCCGGATCGGCCAGGTAGCCCTCGAGGTCGTCGACCACGTACATCGCGCCGAACATCCGCCGCCAGTGTCCCGGATAGGTGCAGACGTAGGGATAGACGCCCGGCTCGGTCGGGGCGGTGAACGTCAGCCGCTGCGCCGCCTGCGGCTGCATGAGCGTGCTGGCCGCGAGCACGTCGGAGCTTTGAGGCACGAAGTTCCGCTTGGCGAAGGCCGGATTCTGCGCCTCCTTCTCGGCCAGTTCGCCGATGGCCTGCATCGTGCCGGGCCGGGCGATGACGAAGTTGTGCGGCATCACGTCGGCGTTCTCCAGCACGAAGAGCACCGGCTTGCCGGCCTGCACCGCGATCGTCTCCTTGTCGTAGGCCATCCGCTCGTAGACCGTTCCGATCTTCACCACCCGCACGCCGAGTTCGGCGAGCACCGCGCGGCGGGCCTTGCCCTCCGCGGCGGGCAGGAGCGTGGTGAGATTCTCGGCGAACTGCCAGGCCGCCAGGCCGGCGTCGCTCGACCGTTCCTCCGTCGAGGCCTGCTGCATGCCGCCGATCAGCGTGTCGAGCAGCGGGGCGGCCTCCTCGGCCGGCCACTTCGCCGTGGGAATCGTCGCCAGCGCCCTGATGGCCGCGTCGCGGTCGACGCCGCCCTTCACGAAGGCGGCGATCTTGCGGAACGCCTCCTGCTCCCTCCCCTTCACGCCCACGATGGCGGCGAACACGGCGCGGCGCACGGCGGCTGCACGCACCTGTGCCTCGCTCGCCACGCCGATCTCGGCTTTCGGCTTCGGCGCCGGCTGCTTGCCGGTGCGGAAGACTTCCGCGCGACCGTCGTCGAGGAGGACGAGCGAGTAGCCTTCGAGCCGCGATCCGAGGGAGCCGTCGGTCCGATTGTGAACCACGACGCGATCGATCCGGCGAGCCGCGCCGAGATCGACCTCCCACCACGGGTCTTTGCCGTTCTCGTCCGCGGTGTGGGTCTGGCTGCCCGACGCGAAGTCTCCCGACGTGTTGCCGTCGATCGCCCGGGATGCCACGCCGCCGTGGCCGGTGTCTTTCTGCGACGCCCGCCCGGCGCGGGCCACGTTCTTGCCATCCTCGAAGACCTCGACCTCGGCGAGCGTGAGCGTCTTGCCCTGGCCGGGGAGCTCGATCCGCACGTACCTCGCCATGGTGCCGGGCCGGGCCTCCGCGCCGGCAGCGCCGTCGAGCAGCGGCAGCATCCGCTCGTAGAGACGCCCGCTGACCGCCGGATCGCTCACCATCGGCAGGGCCTCCGCCAGATCGACGAGCCTGGTGGGCTGGCCGCTCGCCAACTGCCAGGCTCGCGCACTGGGATCGGCATCGGTGGTCGAGGCCGCCGCGTCGATGTTCATGAGCGCCACGTAGCCGATCCGCCGCAGGACGGGCCGCCTGGCGTTGGTGGCCAGCCGCTCCATGTCTCCGCGGAGTTCGGCCAGCTCCTGCTGCGGCCGGCCGAGCAGCACCCGGATCAGGTCGAAGACCGTGCCCGAATCGACGTCGCCCGCCTGGCGGTCGAGCGCGGCGAGCGCGTCGGCCACCACCTTCACGACGCTCGTCTTGTCGGCCTTCGCCAGCGCCTCGACGGCCTCGAGCCGCAGCCGCTCGTCGAGCCCGCCGCGCAGGAGCATCTCCCGATAGACGGCCGGCGACCGCGGCTCCGCGGCCAGCTGGTCGTTGGTCAGCCGCCGGTAGAAGTACCTCCGGCCGGCGTCGGTCTTGAATGCGATCGGCTGCTTGGCGTCGAGCGCCCGCTGGAAGTCGGGCTCGAGCACGCGGGCGGCCTCCTTCTTCACGTAGTCCATCTGCCGGTCGCTGGGGAATTCCCCGGCGATCGCCAGCGGCTCCACCGCCTCCGGCATCCGCAGGAAGGTCGCCGTCCGCACCGCCTCGAGCCGCACCCGCGGGCTCTCGTCGGCCGCCGCTTTCCGCACGAGGTCTAGGGCCGTCGGCACCCGGTCGGCGATCGACGCCAGCACCCGCATGCCGGCCGTCCGCGCCCGGGGGTCCTTCAGGCCGAGCACCCTGTCGAGCAGTGCGAGGGGCACCTGGTCGAAGTGTCGCAGCGTCCAGAGCGCCTCCACCACGCGGTGCTCGTAGTCGGGGCCCTGCGGATCGAGCGTGGCCAGCCAGGCCTGCACCGCCGGCACCACTTCGGCCTCGGGACGCCCCGAGAGTTCGAGCCGCGCGCGATACCGCACGCGGTCGATCGGATCGGCCAAGAGCGCCACCAGTTCCGTGACGCTGCGGCCCGCGATCGGCGTCGGCTTCGCGACCGGCTTGCCGTCCATGACCACCCTGTAGACGCGGCCATGGAGCCGGTCGCGGCTGGGATCGCGCAGGTTGTGCTGCATGTGGCCGATGATCGGATTCTGCCAGTCGATGAAGTAGATCCCGCCGTCGGGCCCCATCTCGAGGTCGGCCGGCCGGAAGTTGGGGTCGCTCGACGACAGGATCGGCTCCACCTCCACCGCCTCCGGATACGACTCGCCGTTGGGCTTGAACGTGTACTGGAGGATCCCCTGAAACCCGATCACGTTGCCGACGAGCAGGTTGCCCTGCAGTTCGGCCGGGAAGTGGGGGCTCGAGAGGAACTCGATCCCCGGGCAGGGTCGGGTTCGCTGCTTGTAGACGCTCGGCGCGTTGGCGTGCTTGTCGAGGCCTTCCAGCCGCGTGGAGAAGACGGAGCCCCAGTAGGGCACCGCGCCCGTGCCGTCGACGACGATGTCGTCGCCCCAGCGGTCGAACGCGTGGCCGTGGGGATTGGCGAAGGCGTACGACGTGTAGAGGCCGAATTTGCCGGTCCGCGGCTCGTACTGGAAGACGGCGCCGTTGACGACCCGCACCGGCGGCCCCCACGGCGTCTCGCCCTGGGAGTGGTGGAACGTGCCCTCCTGGAAGTAGAGCGTGCCGGCGGGATCGAGTGTGAAGCTGTTGGACGTGTGGTGGGTGTCGGCCGTGTCGAGACCGCCCAGGATCGGCGTCTTGACGTCGTATTTGTCGTCGCCGTCGGTGTCCTCGAGGTAGACGATCGCGGGGCCCTGCGAGACGATCACGCCCTTCCCCCAGAACTCGAAGCCGATCGGATTGTGCAGGTCGTCGGCGAACGTCTTCACCCGGTCGGTCTTCCCGTCGCCGTCGGTGTCCTCGAGGATCAGCAGCTTGTCGTTCATGACCTGGTCGGGCCGCCAGTGCGGGTAGGTGGGCCACGCCGCCACCCAGAGCCGGCCCTTCGCGTCGAAGCTCATCTGCGCGGGGTTGATGAGCTCCGGAAACATCTCTTCGTCGGCGACGAGTTCGACCTTCATGCCGGAGTGCACGGTCATCTTGTCGATGGCCTCCTTCCCGGAGAGGAAGGCGTGCCGGCCCCCTTCGAGCGGCCCCGGCATGTTCGTGAACACGGGGACCATCTCCGGGAGGGCGACGTCCTCCACGGGGGGCAGCGGGGCGGCGGGATCGGCCAGCGTCGCGGCGGTGGCCCAGATCCGCCGGTCACGGTTGGCCGTCTTCACGTCGAGGTATTCGAGCTCGCGCTGGGCCACCTCGTAGTTCGTCTGGCCCGCCTTGTAGGAGCGATCGACGGCCCCCGGCGTGAACTTCAGCCAGGCCCGGCCGCCGTAGGTGGAGTAGCCGTCGGTGACGCGGTAGCGGTGGAACCAGTGGAAGTTCTTGTCGGCCACGGCCCGCTGCAGCCGGGCCAGCGACTTCGGGTCGCGCGGGGGATGCGTGCCGAAGAGAGACTCGTCGATGATCCCCGAGATCTCGCGGTCGCCGCGCTCGTTGGGGTGGATGCCGTCGGTCGTGAGCGGCTCGGCGATCCGCGCGTAGGCTTCCTTGGTGGGCGTGAACAGGTCGACGCACTGCACGCCGTTGGCCTGGCAGACCTCCTCCATCGCGTCGGTGTAGATCGCGAGGTTGGCGTTGTGGGCCTTGCCATCGGGCCAGTGGGGACGGGCCAGATCCTCGTGGGCGATCGGCGAGAACATCACGAGCTTCGGAGCCTCCACGCCGTCGTACTTCTGGGCGAGCGTGTGCTTGATGAAGGCGTCGACGTGCCGCTTGAAGTCGTCGAGGCCCGCCGGGCCGGCATGGGCCTCGTTGGAGCCGAAGAAGGCGAAGACGACGTCGGCCCGCGTGCCGGTGAGTTCGAAGCGGTTCTCGCGGACGGCCGACTTGTCGAGCACGTCCTCGGGCTTCGGGATCGGGGCCGCACCGGAGAGCCACTGGTCGGGGGTTCCGAAATCGGCGCTCCGCAGCCGCTTCGTCAGCTCGATCTCGTCGCCGTCGTAGGCCAGGTTGCGGATCACGAGCCGCCGTTCGGGAAAGCGGCTGTGCAGCAGCGTCTCCAGCCAGCCCGTGTGCTGCATCGCGTCGGCCACGCCGCCGCCGATGATGCAGATGTGGTCCCCTTCCTGGATCTCGAGCCGCTTGAGGGGAGCCGCCTGGGCGGCCGTGCACGCCAGGACCGCCGCGATCCAGAGCGGGCCGAAGGAACGCAGCGAAACGACCTGCCGACGCGAGGAACGGGTCATCGGGGACATCTCCGGGTGCGATTGCGAACCGAGTTCCACGCCGAGCGGCCGGCGGGGCCGTTCTGCATGCTTTCCGCCGCCAAGTATAGCCCAGTCGCACCGGCGAAACATGGCTTCCCGGGGCGTCACATGGCCGCGGCGCGCTTCCGTGACAGCCGCGGACGACCTCGTCGGTCCTCCTCGTTCCGCGGTCCGCGGCGGAGCAGGAGCGGCCGTTCGTCTCGACCCCCGTCCTCGGGCCGATGCCGGGCGGCCCGCACGTGCGGTCGGCGGGACCGCTGGCGGGGAAGGCGCTGGCGGGAAAGGATTGACCAGTCGCGCCGCGCGGCGCGAGCATGATGAGGCAGCCTTCGGCCCGCCGACACCACTCACGGGGTCTCCCATGCAACCCAGGACCACGCACGCCCGCAAGGAATACGAGCAGGCCGCGCTCGACGAGGCGACGGTCGATCGCGATCCCTGCGCCCAGTTCGCGGTGTGGTATGACGCGGCCGTCGCCGCCGGCGTGCCCGAGCCGGAGGCCATGACGCTCTCGACCGCCACCCCCGACGGCCGGCCGTCGGCCCGCATGGTGCTCTTGCGCGGCTTCGACGACCGCGGCTTCTGCTTCTTCACCAACTACGAGAGCCGCAAGGGCCGCGAACTCACCGCCAATCCCCGGGCGGCGCTGACCTTCCACTGGGTCACGCTCGAGCGGCAGGTGCGGATCGAGGGCCGCGTCGAACGGACGACCGCAGCCGAGTCCGACGCCTACTTCACGAGCCGGCCGAGCGCGTCGCGGATCGGCGCCTGGAGCTCGCCGCAGAGCCAGGTCATTCCCGATCGGGCGGCGCTCGAATCGCTCTACGAACGCTTTCGCACCGCGCATCCCGACGACGCCGCGATCCCCCGGCCCGACCACTGGGGCGGCTACCGGCTCGTGCCCGAGCGGATCGAATTCTGGCAGGGCCGGCCCAGCCGTCTCCACGACCGGCTCGTCTTCCGTCGCGGCCCGGCGGCCGGCTGGATCGTCGAACGGCTCGCTCCCTGACGCGGGAGACGAGATGGCATTGCAACATCTGCAAACCGCCGCCGCCCCAGCCGTCTCATGCGGACCACACTCGGACCGCACGTGGACCGCGCGCAAGCAAACGGATTCATGGATCAGTGGAGGGGTTGCCCATGCCCCAGGAGCCGGCGGAGGCGGCCAGCGGAGCCATGGATGGCGGAGCGCAGACGCCGCCGAGAGAGCGGAGGCCTGGAGGGCCGGAGCGAACGTCCGGCGATGGGGCATGGGCAACCCCGGCCTTCGCGGGTGGTGACCCGCCTCAGGCGATCAGGTCCGCGATCACCGTGGCGTGCTCCACGCCGGTGAGCCGCTGGTCGAGGCCCAGGTGGCGGTAGGTGAACCGCTCGTGGTCGAAGCCGAGCAGCTGCAGCACCGTGGCGTGGAAGTCGCGGATGTGCACCGGGTCCTTGACGATGTTGTAGGAGAAGTCGTCGGTCTCGCCGTAGACCTGGCCGCCGCGGGCGCCGCCTCCCGCCATCCACATCGTGAAGCACCGCGGATGGTGGTCGCGGCCGTAGTTCTCCTTCGACAGGCCGCCCTGCGAATAGATCGTGCGGCCGAACTCGCCCCCCCAGATGATGAGCGTCTCATCGAGGAGGCCGCGGGACTTCAGGTCCTGCACGAGCCCGTGGCAGGCCTGGTCGATGTCCTTGCACTGCATCGGCAGGCGGCCGGAGACGTTGGCGTGGGTGTCCCAGTTGTTGAGGTACACCTGCACGAACCGCACGCCGCGCTCCACCATGCGGCGGGCCATCAGCGCCGTGTTGGCGAACGTGCCGGGCTTCCTCGCCTCCTCGCCGTAGAGGGCGTAGGTGCTCTCCGGCTCGCTCGCCAGGTTCGTCAGCTCGGGCACGCTCGACTGCATGCGGAAAGCCATCTCGTACTGGGCGATGCGGGTCCGCGTCTCAGGGTCGCCGATCTGCGCGAGCGTCCGCTGGTTGAGCGCCTGCAGGCCGTCGAGCGTCCTGCGGCGGACCTCGGCCGCCACGCCGGGCGGGTTGTTGATGTAGAGGATCGGGTCGCCGGCCGAGCGGAAGCTGACGCCGGCGTGCTCGCCCGGCAGGTAGCCGCTCGACCAGAGCCGGGCGCCGATCGCCTGCACCTGCTCGGTGTTGGTCGGCCGGGCGACGAGCACCACGAAGGTCGGCAGGTCCTTGTTGAGGCTGCCGAGGCCGTAGCTGGCCCACGACCCCAGGCAGGGACGGCCCGAGATCTGGTTGCCCGTCTGCATGTAGGTGATCGCCGGCTCGTGGTTGATCGCCTCGGTGTGCATCGAGCGGATGAAGCACATCTCGTCGACCATCTTCGCGGTCCAGGGGAGCAGCTCGCTCACCCACATCCCCGACTTCCCGTGCCGCGCGAAGGCGTACTTCGAGGGGGCGATCGGGAACCGCTTCTGGCCGGAGGTCATCGTGGTCAGCCGCTGGCCGTTGCGGACGCTCTCGGGCAGATCCTTGTCGTACCAGTCGTTCATCACCGGCTTGTAGTCGTAGAGATCGAGCTGCGACGGCCCGCCCACCATGTGCAGGTAGATGACGTGCTTCGCCCGCGGCGCGACGTGCGGGCCGATCGCCCCGGCCACCCGCTCGACGGCGGCCGGGCCCGCCGCGGCGTTGCCCTGTGCCATGCGGTCGCCCAGGAGCGTCGCCAGCGCCGCTCCGCCGAGCAGGTGCGAGCCCTGCCCGAAGAAGCGGCGGCGGGTGAGGTTCAGCCCGAGCTCGTCGAGCGGCGAGCGGATGGGTGGGTTCATGGGCGGCGACCTCGTCCTATTTGCAGAGCACTTCGTCGAGATTCATGAGCTCGTTGGTGAGCATCGTCCAGCTCGCCAGCTGCACGGGATCGGCGGCCCGCGGCTTCGAATCGCCCACGGAGATGAGCTGCTTCGCATCGTCGGGATGCGCGGCATACCACGCGGTGATGTCGGCGAGCGACCTCTTCACGATCGCCGCCTCGGCGGGGTCCAGCGTCCGGGCGAGCAATCGCTCCGTGACGATCTCCAGCCGCGTGTCGTCGCTGTCGCCGCCGAGCTCGAGCGCCCGGTCCGCCAGCGCCCGGGCGGCCTCCACGAACTGCGGGTCGTTGAGCGTGACGAGCGCCTGCAGCGGCGTGTTGGTCCGCTCCCGCCGCACGCAGCAGTTTTCCCGCGACGGGGCGTTGAGGATGTCCATCGACGCGGGCGGGGCCGACCGCTTCCAGAACCAGTACATGCTGCGGCGGTAAACGCTTTCCCCCTTGTCACGCTGGTAGCGGTTGGTGTTGCCCCCCATCGACACGGCCTCCCATACGCCGTCGGGCTGGTAGGGCTTCACGCTGGGGCCGCCGATCTGCTTGACGAGCAGGCCGCTCGCCGCGAGCGCGTGGTCGCGGACCATCTCGGCGTCCATGCGGAACCGCGGCCCACGGGAGAGCAGCCGGTTGGCGGCGTCCTTGGCCAGCTTGTCGGGGGTGGCCGTCGCCTGCTGCCGGTAGGCGGCGCTCGTCACCATCAGCCGGAAGAGCTTCTTCACGTCCCAGCCCGCCTCGCGGAACTCGACCGCCAGCCAGTCGAGCAGTTCCGGGTGGCTCGGGAGCTCGCCGGTGGTGCCGAAGTCGCCGCTGGTCCGCACCAGGCCCGTGCCGAACACCTCCTGCCAGAAGCGGTTGACCGTCACGCGGGACGTGAGCGGTTGCTCCTGCAGCAGGAGCCACTGCGCGAGGCCGAGCCGGTTGCGCGGCAGCGCCGCGGGGAACGCCGGCAGCGCGTCGGGCGTGTCGGCCTGCACCTCGTCCTTCCGCCTGTCGTACTCGCCGCGGTCGAGGATGAAGGCCTTCGGCATCTCGGGCTTCTCGTTCATGACGTGGGCGATCGTGCCCCGTTTCTTGATCGCGGCCAGTTCCTCATCGAGCCGCGCGGCCGCGGCCGTGGCCGCCCGGAAGGGCTCGTCGAGGCTGGCCAGCCACCAGCCGTAGAGCCCGTCCGCCGCCTTCGCCCGCGACTCCGGCGCGAGCTTCAGCACGTCGGCAAGCCGCTGCGCCCGCGAGAGCCCCTCCACCTCGCCGGCCGAGAGCCCGCGGCCCCAGATCGAGAGGTTCGCCAGTCCCACGCCGTGGGCCGTCGCCCCCTGCGAACGGCCGCCGATCGCCAGCGGCACCCCGGTGCGGATCGAGTGCTTCTTGAACGTGTTGGTCTCGACCTTCGGCTTCTGTTCGGCGCCGTCGTAGAAGATCTTCACGCCCTCCGCCTTGCCGGAGCCGTCGTAGGCGACGGTCACGAGCGTCCACGTGTCGGGCTTGAGCTGGTCGGTGGCGACCACCTTGATCGCGTCGTCGGGATAGGAATGGATGAGGTGCATCGCGATGCGGCGGCCCTGCACCCACATGTCCCACCCCCGGTGCCCCTGAGATTCGTCCATGCGGGCGACCACGGCGTAGGCCGAGTCGTTGGCCGGCACCCGCAGCCAGCAGGAGACGGTGAAGGGCTGGTCGTGCTCGAGGTCGCCGCTCGTGGCCAACTCCCCCGCCCGGCCGTCGAGCAGGACCGCCGGCTGCCCGCTCGGGCCGGTCTGCCAGGTGGTGCCCGCCGCCAAAGGAAGCGCCGTCTCCTTGCCCGCCAGCAGCGCCAGCGTGCTCGCCCCCTGCCCCTCGCCGAACTGCAGTTGCACCAGCGGCGTGTCCTGCGGCAGCGACTTCGCCACCACCTCCGGCGTGGCCGCCGCGATCCAGGCGTCGAACTCCGGCCGCGCCGCCGTCCGGCGGGCCTCGACGACCGCCTTCGCGGGCGGAATGGCTTTTTCGAGCTCGGCGAACCGCGGCCTGTCCTCGGGCGTGGGCACCGTCAGGATCGGCGGCGTGTCCTGCACGTTGCCGTCCTTGGCGGCCTGCGTCGTGTTGTTGAAGAACGCGGCGAGCTCGTAGAACTCCTTCTGAGAGAGCGGGTCGAACTTGTGGTCGTGGCAGACGGCGCAGCCCGTCGTCAGGCCCATCCAGACCGCCGACGTCGTCTCCGTCCGGTCGCGGGTGTAGAGGACGAGGTACTCCTCGTCGATGATCCCCCCCTCGTTGGTCGTCATGTTGCAGCGGTTGAAGCCGCTGGCGATCCGGTCGTCGAGGATCTGGTCGGGCGTCGCGCCGGGGCCGTGGTCGGTGACCAGATCGCCGGCGAGCTGCAGGATCGTGAATTGGTCGAACGGCATGTTGCGGTTGAAGGCGTTGACCACCCACTGCCGGTAGGTCCACATCTCGCGGAAGTTGTCGAAGTGGATGCCGTGCGTGTCGGCGTACCGTGCGTAGTCGAGCCAGTGCCGGCCGCGGTGCTCGCCCCATTCGAGGCTCGCCAGCATCCCGTCGACGAGCCGCTCGTAGGCGTCGGGGGATGGATCGGCGACGAAGGCGTCGACGACCGCCGGCTCCGGCGGCAATCCGGTGAGGTCGAGCGCGACCCGCCGGGCGAGCGTGCGGCGGTCGGCCTCGGCGGCCGGCGCAAGCCCCTCGGCCTCGAGCCGGGCGAGCACGAACCGGTCGATCGGAGTGCGGACCCACGACTCCTGCTGCACCGCCGGGAGCGCGGGCCGCCGCGGCGGGATGAACGACCAGTGCGGCTCGTACGCGGCGCCCTCGGCCACCCACCGCTCGAGGATCTCCTTGTGTTCCGCCGCCAGCGGCTTCTTGACCGCCGGGGGCGGCATCACCGCCTCGGGATCATCCGAATAGATCCGGTCGAGCAGGGCGGTCGAATCGACGTCGCCCGGCACGATCGCGCCGTGCTCGATCGCGTCGTCGCGGCGGTCGAGCCGCAGGCCGGCCTTGCGGGCGGCACTGTCGGCCCCGTGGCAGGAGAAGCAGTGCTCCACCAGGATCGGCCGCACGTCCTTGTTGAAAGACAGCTCGGCCGCGCGGGCCGGCAGGAGGGCGAGGATGCAGGCGGCGACGGCGAACGGGGCGGAGCGACTCACGGGATCTCCGGGCGGCTGACTGGCCGGGCGGTGTGAGCCACCCGGCTTCAACGACGAATCCCCAGAATGTCGGCGTCGCGCTCCGCCGGCACGGGCATCCTAAGTATAGCTTACGACGATTGGCGGGCCGCAGCGGCCCGCAGCCCGCCGTCGTGCGCAAACCCCTGGCGGGCAGGGGCTTGCCCGGCGGCTCGCGACGCACCCGTGCTGCCGGCCGCCGGCGGCGGCCCGTAGACTAGCGTGCAGGCCGGCGGGCGGGTGGGTGCCGCTGGCCGATGGCAAGAGACCCACCCGCGGAGATCGTCGCGTGACCAGCGAGCATGCCGGAGCGTCCGTCGCGAGGGCGACCCTCGCCGTGTGCCTGATCCTTGGAGGAGCCCGCATGTCGATGCAAGACGCCCGCGGAGACGACGTCCCTGCCGGGCCACGGGCGGCGGCGTGGCGGGCGGTGGAGAAGGCGCTCGCCGAGGGCAAGCCGAAGACGGCGCTGGAGTCGCTCGCCGGTGTCGAGCAGGCCGCGGTCGCGGACCGCGCCTGGGCCGAGGCGGCCCGCGCGATCGCCACGCGGATCCTGGCCGAGACCGGGGACCGGCCGCATGACGATCCGGAGCGGGTCGTGCTGCTCGCCGGGGCGCTGGAACAGGCGCCCGCCGAGACCCGCGGCGTGCTGCGGGCGATCCTCGCCAACTGGACCTGGGGCTATTTTCAGCAGAACCGCTGGCGGTTTCAGCAGCGGACGGCCGGCGGTGCGAAGGCCGACGGCATCGGCTCGATCGCCGAGTGGGACCTGCCGACGATCGTCGGCGCGATCCATCGGCAGTTCGCCGCGGCGGTCGGCGGCGCCGGCAGTCCCGAGCGGACGGTGCTCCAGGGGCTGAAGGTCGGCGACTGGTCGGCCATCATCCGGCCGGGCACGATGCCCGACGCCTACCGGCCGACCGTCTGGGACGTGGTTGTCCGCGACGCGATCGAGTTCTCCTCGTCGGGCGAGCGCGGCCTCGTCGCACCGGAGGACGCCTTCGAGCTCGACGCCGCGAGCCCGGCACTCGGGCTCCCCGACGCGTTTCGCGGCTGGGTACCAGAGGCCGACCAGGCGGTCACCGACACCGGCTCGCCGCTGCTGGAGACGCTGCGGCTCCACCGCGAGCTGCTCGACTTCCACGCGGGCGACGCCGACCGCACGGCGTTCCTGGCCGCCGACCTCGACCGCATCCTCTGGGCCGGCGGCGCGGCGGTGTCGGCCGAGGGGAGCGACGATCTCCGCGCTCGGAAGGAGGCCGCGCTCGAGGCGTTCATCGCGCGGGCGGGCGATCACGAGACGGCGACGCTGGCCCGCTTCCATCTCGCGAATCTGGTGCGCGAGGCGGACGGGCAGGGGGCGGCCGGCGATCTCGTCGAGGCCCGGGCGATCGCCGCCAAGGCCGCGGCCGCGCACCCGAACACGCCGGGCGGCGCCATGTGCAAGAACCTCGTCGCCGAGATCGACGCCCGCGAGCTGTCGCTCCAGGCGGAGCGGTCGTGGGCCGCGCCCTGGCCGGTCGTGCGGGTCACCTACCGCAACCTCGCGAAGGTGCACCTGCGGCTGGCGCGGGCCGACTGGATGGGCCGCCTCGCCGCCGGCCGGCCGCACACGGGCTGGTTCGACGACGAGGACCGCCGCGCGATCACGGCCCTGCCGGCGGTGAAAGCGGCCGCGGTCGATCTGCCCGCCACGCCCGACCACCGCCAGCGGCAGCACGACGTGCCCGTGGCCGCCGTGCTCGGCGCGGATGGGGTCGAGCCCGGCCCCTACTGGGTCATCGCCAGCCATGCGGCCGACTTCGGCGAGCAGGACAACGTCGTGCAGGCGGCGCTCGTCTGGGTCACCCGCCTGGCGATCGTGGCCGAGCAGTCGCGGCTGGTCGTGGCGGGGCCGGCCGCATCCGGCGGACAGCGGGGGCCGGTCTCCGGCCACGTCGTCGACCTCGCCTCGGGCGAGCCGGTCGTCGGCGCGCGGGTGAGGGCGTTCGTGCGCGACCAGCAGGGCAACCGGCAGCGGTTCGTCGAACGGGCCGCCGCCACCACCGACACGGAGGGCCGCTACGAAGTCACGCTGGACCGGGGGGCCGAACACGTGCTCGTGGCGACGGCCGAGTTCGACGGGCGAAGGCACGAGGCGGCCACCGAGGCGACCGGCTTCTGGACGAACCTGCAGCCCTCAATGCAGTCGCAGATCGTGCTGGTCACCGACCGCGGCATCCACCGCCCCGGCCAGACCGTCTTCTACAAGGGGATCGCCTGTGCGAGCGACGTCGCGAAGGGGGAGTATCGCGCGGTCGTCGGCCGCGACGTCGACGTCGTCCTGCGCGACGCCAACGGCCGCGAGGTGGCGACGGCGCGGCACACGACCAACGGCAACGGCTCGTTCCACGGCTCGTTTGCCGTGGCCACCGGCGCGCTGCCGGGACAGTGGACGATCGCCGCCCAGGCGGCGGGCCCGGACGGCTTCTCCGGCGGCGTCGGCGTCCGCGTCGAGGAGTACAAGCGACCGAAGTTTCTCGTGACGTTCGCGGCGCCCGAGAAGTCGGTGCCGCTCGGTGGCGTCGCCACGCTCTCCGGCACGGCCGCCACCTACACGGGCGTCTCCGTGGCCGACGCCAAGGTCCGCTGGCGGGTCGAGCGGACGGCCCGCTGGCCCCTCTGGTGCCGCTGGCTCTTCCCGGGGCTGCCCTTCGACGGCGGTGCGCAGCGGATCGCGCGGGGCACGGCCACCACCGACGCCGACGGCCGCTTCACGGTCGCGTTTCCGCTCAAGCCCGATCGCGGCGTGCCGCGGGAGTCGCTCCCCGTCTTCTCCTTCCGCGTCATCGCCGACGTCACCGATTCCAGCGGCGAGACGCGGAGCGACGAGCGGCTGGTGAACGCCGGATACACCGACGTCGACGCCACCCTCGCGGCCGACACCTGGCAGGCCGTCGGTGCCGACGGCACGCCCGCCACCGTCGCGATCACGCTCGCCACGACGACGCTCGACGGCCGGCCCAGGCAGGCCGTCGGCACGCTGACCGTCTCGCGGCTCGTGCAGCCGGCGGAGGTCGTCCGCACCGACTTCTTCCCGACGCCGCCGCCGGGGAGGCGGCCGATGCGGGGCCGGCGGGCGGCCGCGGTGCCACCGCAGCCGGCACCGGTCGACGCGTCGAATCCCGAAACCTGGGCGGCCGGTGAGACCGTCTTCACCCAGCGGCTGACGACCGACGCCGCCAGCGGCACGATCGTCGCGACGGCGGGGCTGCCCGCCGGCATCTATCGGGCGGTCTTCGAGATCCCGGCCGCCGGCGACGTGCCGGCGGTGAAGCCGCAGCAGCTCATCGAGGTGATCGATCCCGCCGCCGACCGCTACGGCGTGAAGCGGGCGTTCGCGCTGGTGCCCCGCCAGCGCTCGGTCGCGGCCGGCGAGGAGTTTTTCGCCGTGGCCGGCACCGGGCACGACCGCGGCCGCGGCCTGGTCGAGATCTCGCAGGCGGGCAGGGTGCTCGAGCGATTCTGGACCGCGGCGGGCAGGACGCAGTGGCCGGTGCGGATGAAGGTCGCGGCCGAGCACCGCGGCGGATTCACCGTGCGGGCGTGGCTGGTGCGCGACGGCCGGCTGACCACGCAGTCGCAGACGATCGACGTGCCCTGGACCGACAGGAAGCTCACCGTGGCCTGGGAGCGTTTTACGCGGCGGCTCGAGCCGGGCGCGAAGGAGGTCTGGCGGGCGACCATCTCCTCCGCGGCCGACCCGCTGGCCGGCCCGGCCGCGCCGGCCGTCGCGGAGATGCTGGCCGTGCTCTACGACCAGTCGCTCGACGCGCTGGCGCCGCACCAGTGGCCGGCCGACGGGCTGCTCGGGCTGTTTCGCCGCGAGTCGAGCTGGGTGAATCTCGCCTTCACCAACGCGGGCGAATCGCTCGGCCATCTCCGCGGAGAGTTCGTGTCGCGCACCGTGCCGGTGGCCGACATGACGTACCGCGAGCTGCGCGATCCGTTCGGGTCGCCGCAGCGGGGCAATTTCGCGTTCGGCGGCCATGCGCGGATGCTGCGCGGCGCGCTTGGCCGGGAGATGCCGATGGCGATGGCGATGGCCGCGGCCCCGGCCGACGCCGCGAAGAGCACGAACGCCGACAGGCTCGCGGAACGGCGGGCGGCGAGCGACGAGCAGCTGCGGAAGCAGAACGACGCCCTGCCGCCGGCGCCAGGTGCATCTTCCGCGTCGACAGCGACGCCGCCGCCGCGCAAGAATCTGGTGGAGACGGCGTTCTTCCTGCCGTCGCTCACGTCGGGGAAGGACGGCGTCGTCACGATCGAGTTCACGCTGCCCGACACGCTGACGACCTGGCGGTTCAAGGGGCTCGCCCACGACGCGGCCCTGCGGAGCGGCACGCTCGCCGACGAGTGCGTCGCCGCCAAGGACCTGATGGTCGAGCCGGTCATGCCGCGATTCGTGCGGGAGGGGGACGTGGTCCAGATCCCCGTGAAGGTCAGCAACCGTTCGACGGGGCGGCTCTCCGGCACGGTGAAGTTCTCGCTGGCCGACGCGCGGACGAACGACTCCCGCGACGGGCTCGTCGACGGCCCCCGGGAACTGCCGTTCGACCTGGCCGCCGGCGAGTCGAAGCCGGCCGTCTTTACCGTGAAGGTCGCCGACGGCACCGACCCGCTGCGGTATCTCGCCATCGGCGCGGCCGGCCGCGCCGCCGACGGCGAGGAGGCGCTCATCCCGGTGCTGCCGCGGCGGGTGCCGGTCGCCGAAACCGTCCCGGTGACGATCCGCGGCCCGGGCACGCGCCGGGTCGTGCTCGAGAAGCTGGCGAAGACCGCCGGCGGCGACGTCGCCGGACAATCGATCCAGAACCAGTCGCTTGTCGTGCAGGCCGCCGCGAACCCCGCGTGGTACGCGGTGCTCGCGCTCCCCGCGATCATGGAGCAGGCGGACGAGAGCACCGAGGCGCTCTTCACGCGGCTCTACGCCAACAGCCTCGCGCGGCATCTCGCCACGGGCGACCCGCGGATCGGAAAAGTCTTCGAACAGTGGCGGCTGGCCGCGGGGCAGGGGGGCGGGCCGCTCGACAGCCCGCTCGAGAAGAACGGCGACCTGATGGCGACGCTGCTCGCGGAGACGCCGTGGGTTCGCGACGCGGTCGACGAGCGGGAGTCGCGGGCGCGGATCGGCCTGCTCTTCGACGCGACGCGGGCCGACAACGAGCAGCGGGCGGCACTGGCCCGGCTCGAGTCGCTGCGGAACGGCGACGGCGGCTGGCCCTGGTTTCCCGGCGGGCAGACCTGCGACTCCGTCACGCTCGGCATCCTCGCCGGCTTCGGCCGGCTCCGCGCGGCGGGCGCGATCAAGGACGTGCAGCCGGCGCTCGCGACGCTGCCCTGGCTCGACGGCCGGCTCGTCGAGGAGCGTCGGCGGGCGGAGAAACGCTGGCCCGCAGGCAAGGAGGGGCTCGTGCTCACCGACATCGGCGTCTACGCGCTCTACGCGCGGAGCTTCTTCACGCCGGACAGCCCGCCGCAGGGGGACGTGGCGGCGGCGATCGCCTGGGCGTTCGACGTGGGGCGGACGTCGTGGATGAAGCTCGACGCCCGCCGGTCGCAGGGGCACCTCGCGATCGCGCTGGCCCGGTCCGGCGACCGGGCCACGGCCCTCTCGATCATCGACAGCCTGCGGCAGCGGGCCGTCGACGCCGCCGTGAAGCCGGGGGAGGAGAAGGAGTCGTGGCAGGGCATGTGGTGGCGGGACCGGCACCCGGGCTGGTGGAGCTGGGCCTACGCCCCGATCGCCACGCAGGCGATCATGATCGAGGCCTTCGACGAGGTTGCCGGCGACAAGGAGGCGGTGGAGGCGCTCAAGGTCTGGCTCCTGTCGCAGAAGCGGACGAGCCGCTGGCCCGGCAGCCGGGCGACCGCCGACGCCGTGGGCGCACTGCTCGGCCGGGGTGACGACCTGCTCGGCAGTCGGGACCTGGTGACGCTGGACATCGGCGGGGAGCGGGTGCAGCCCGCCACGGTCGAGGCCGGCACGGGGTTCTTCGAATCCCGGTTCGTGCGGCAGGAGATTCGGCCCGGCATGGCCGAGATCACGCTCACGAAGCCCGACAAGGGATTGGCCTGGGGCGGCGTCCACTGGCAGTACCTCGACGACATCGCGCATGTCGCCGCGGCGGGCCGCGAGGAGCTTGCCATCGAGAAGCGGCTGTTCGTGAAGCGGCTCACGAAGGAGGGGCCGAAGCTCGAGCCGGCGGCCGTCGACGGTGCGACGGCCGTGGAGCTGGGCGACGAGCTGGTGGTGCGGCTGGTGGTGAAGAGCGACCGCGACTACGAGTTCCTGGAGCTCGCCGACCACAGGCCGAGCCTCACGGAGCCGGTGGACGTGCTCTCCGGCTGGCGGTGGGGCGATGGGGCGGGCTGGTACGTCGCCGTCCGCGACGCGAGCACGCGGCTGTTCTTCGAGCGGCTGCCACGGGGCACGCACGTCTTCGAATATTCCCTGCGGGCGGCCCATCGCGGCACGGCGTCGAGCGGCTTCGCCACGATCCAGAGCCGCTACGCGCCGGAGTTCTCGGCCCGCTCGGAGAGCATCCCCGTGTCGGTGCGGTAGCGAGCGGTGTGGAATCGTCCGTTCGTGGTATCCTCGGCCGCATGCAGGAATCACCGCCGGAATCCGCCGCGACGCTCGCCAACGAGCTGGCCCGGGAACGCAACCGCGAGGCCGCCGACCGCACGCTCCTGGCCTGGATCCGCACCAGCCTGGCGATGATCAGCCTCGGCTTCGGCATCGAGCGGCTCGGCCAGGCAGCCGTGTCGCTCGAGGGGAAGCTGCCGGGATACTCCCCGCTGAAGACGAACCTGTTCGGCAGCACGCTCATCGTGCTCGGCATCGCCGCGACGCTCGCCGGCATGTGGGAGCACAAGCGGATGCTCGCCGCCATCAGCCGCGACGACTACCGCTACGCCGACCGGCCCCCGATCGCCCGCTTCATGGGCTGGGCGCTGGTGCTCGTGGGCGTCGCCGCGCTGGCGGCGATGCTCGGCATCTGAGGATCGCCGCCGTGCCGAGCCTGCGACTCACCCCCCGCACCGCGGCCCTGCTCGTCGTCGTCTGCACGGGCGTCGCCTACCTCAACTCCCTGGGCGGGCGGTTCATCATGGACGACCGCTGCGAGATCGCCGACAACCCGGCGATCCGCTCGCTCGTGCCGCCCTGGCGGGCGATGCTGGGGGGCCGCAACATGCCCGCCCGGCCGCTGCCCTACCTGTCGTTCGCCGTCGATCGCGCGATCTGGGGGCCGGAGCCGTTCGGCTACCACGTCACGAATCTCTGCATCCACGCGCTGGCGGCGCTGGCGCTGTTCGCGTTCGCGCGGCTCGCGCTGCTCTCGCCGCGGCTGCGCGACAGCTTCGGGCCGCATGCCACCGAACTGGCCGCGTGCATCGCGGCGCTGTGGGCGGTGCACCCGCTGGGCACGCAGGCGGTGACCTACGTCTACCAGCGGCTGGAGTCGATGACGGGCATGTTCTGCCTGGCGGCGCTGGCGGCGTTCGCCCAGGCGGCGGCGACGGGCTGGAGGCCGCGGTGGCTGGTCGCAAGCGGGCTGGCGTCCGCCGCCGCGATGGGCTCGAAGGAGTCCGCGGTCGTGCTGCCGCTGTTGATCCTCGGCTACGACTGGCTGGTCCTGGGGGAGCCGGCCGCGGCGATCTGGCGCCGCCGCCGGTTCTACGCGTGCCTCTTCGCGGGCTGGACGATCATCGCCGCGCACATGCTCGCGCAGCGCGGCATGTTCCAGGAGCTGCGGGCTCCGATCCACGCGCCGCTGGCGTACGCCCTGACGCAGCCGCGGGTGATCCTGCACTACCTGCGGCTCGCCTTCTGGCCGGTCGGGCTCTGCTTCGACACCCCGATCCAGGTCAGCACGACGTGGGGGCGGATCGTGCCGTCGCTGCTCTACGTCGTCGCCCTGCTGGCGGCCGTGGGGTATGGCGTCCTGCGCCGGCGGCCGTGGGCGTGGCTCGGCGTGGCGTTCCTGCTGGCCTTGGCGCCGACCTCGAGCGTCATGCCCGTGGCCGCGCTCGCCGCCGAGCATCGCATGTATCTTCCGCTGGCGGCGGTCGTGGCCGCCGTCGTGCTCGGCGGCTACGGCGTCATCGCCCGCCGCATCGCGGCGGGGCCGCGCCGCGACCGGGCGCTGCGGCTGGCCGCGGGGGCCGTCGCGGTCACGGTGGCGGTGCTCGCCTGGCTCACGCAGGCCCGCAACGAGGTCTACGCCACGCCGGGAGGCATCTGGCTGGACGTCGTGCGCCGCCAGCCGGGAAACGCGCGGGCCCTCTGGAACCTCGCGGTCGACTGCGAGCAGATCGGCGAGTTCGACGCGGCCCTCCGCTACGCCGACGACGTCGCCGGACTGGTCGTCGCGGCCCCGGTCTACGAGGATCTGGCGGCGCTCCGCCTGCAGGCCGGCGACGGCGCGACGGCGGAGCGGATCCTGCGGCAAGGAATCGAGCGACGCACCTCCCTGGCGGCCGCCGACGCGCAGCCCGCCGTCGCAGCCTGGTGCAACCTCGCCGTCGTGCTCCGGCGGCAGGGGAAGGAGGCGGAGGCCGGGGAGGTGGCCGCCGTCGCGTTCGACCGCGTGCTCGAGCGGCTTCCCCGCACCGACATCCGCGGCCTGGCACTGCGGATCATCCACGCCGATGCGTTGCACCGCGCGGGTGACGACGCCCGTGCCGAGGAGGTGGCCCGGTCCGCGCTGGCCGACGCCGGGACCGGTGGCGCGGAGGATGTCTTCGCCGCGGCGTCGGCCGCCCTCTCGCTGGCGACGATCCTGCATGCCCGCGGCGCGGACGCCGAGGCCGAGAGGATCGTCCGCCAGGCGCTCGCGCTGGTGCATGGCCAGATCGCGGCGATGCACCGCCGACCGCCGCGGGTCGACGCGGCGGGAGACTTCACGATCGTCCTCGACGCCTCGATCGCGGGCCTGTCGCCGCGGCCGCTGGAGGAGCTGCTCTCCGCCATCCTGGACGGTTCTGGAAGGCCCGCCGAGGCCGACGCCATCCGACGGCGGTGGACGTCGCCCCCCGCCGGCGTTGCACCGTAGCCGGCCCCGCGGGCTTGGTCCCCCCCGACGCCCGCCGGTCACGGGACACAATCGCGTCCCGGGGCTCGTTCCCCCCATGGTCTCCCCGTGATCCACGCCTCGGTGCCTCGGTCCGCGTTCCACCCTGCGGCGGGCCGGTGGAAAAGCCGATAGTGTGTAGGCGTGCGTGCGGCCGCGTCGCGCCGCATCGACGATGCTCCGCAGCCTGCCAGAAGGAACCCGGTCGTGACGTCCGTCCGCAAGGCAGGCCTGCTCGTCGCCCTGCTTGCATGCGCGGCGTTCTCCAGTTCCTTCGCGGGCCGGTTCGTCTTCGACGACATCCACGAGGTCGCGCGGAATGCCGCGCTCGAGCGGCTGTGGCCGCCGTGGCAGGCGATGTTCGTCGGCAACCGCCTGCCCGCGCGGCCGCTGCCCTACCTCACGTTCGCGATCGATCGCCGGCTGTGGGGCACCGAGCCGTTCGGGTTCCACGTCACCAATCTCGCCATCCACGTCGCGGCGGCGGTGGCGCTTCTCGACCTCGCGCGGTCGACGCTGCTCACGCCGCGGCTGCGGGGCCGCTGGGGCGGCCGGGCCGTCGCCGTGGCGGCGGCGATCGCCGCGATCTGGGCGGTGCATCCGCTGCAGACGCAGTCGGTGACCTATGTCTACCAGCGGATCGAGTCGCTGCACGGCCTGTTTTTTCTCGCGGCGCTGGCGGCGTTCGCGCGGGCGGCCGCCACCGGCTGGTCCCGCGGGTGGCTGGCCGCGTCCGCGGCGGCGACGGCCGCCGCGATGGCGTCGAAGGAGACCGCCGTCGTGCTGCCCCTGGTGATCCTCGCCTGGGACTGGTGCTTCGCGGCGGAGGGCAGTGCCGCCGCGGTGCGCGGCCGCCGTGGATGGCACCTGCTGCTCGCCGCGACGTGGGCGATCCTCGCGATCCAGCTGGCGACCCAGGGTGCCAAATACCTCGAGTTCCGCACCGCGGTGCGGTCTCCGCTGGACTACGCGATCACGCAGCCGGGTGTCATCCTCCACTACCTGCGGCTGGCCGCCTGGCCCGTCGGCCAGCGGCTCGACTACAGCGGCTGGCCGGTCGGACGTCTGCCGACGGCGGTGCCGGCGCTGGCGGCGGTGCTCGGGGCCGCGGTGGTGTGCCTCGTGGGAACCCTCCGTGCCCGGCCGTGGGCCTTCCCGGGCGCCGCTTTTTTCCTGACGCTGGCACCCACGTCGAGCATCCTGCCGATCGAGGCGCTCGCCAACGAGCAGCGGATGTACCTCCCGCTGGCCGCCCTCGTGTCGGGGGTCGTCGTGGCGGCGATCCTCGCCGCCGACCTGCTCGGCGAGCGGCTGCGGATCCCCGCGCGGGCCGTGCAGCGCGGGCTGGTCGCGGCGGCCGTCGCGGTGATTCTGCCACTCGCCGTGACGACCTGGATCCGTGGCACCGCCTTCGCCAGCGTCGAGGGGATCTGGCGGGACGTGCTGGCCAAGGATCCCGACAACTACCGCGCCCACTGGGCTCTCTCGGCGGTCTGCGACGAGGCCGGCGACGCGGAGCAGGCGGTCGCCCACGCCGTCCGCACGCTCGCGCTCAAGCCGTCGTCGCGGGTCATGCTCGACATGGCCGGTCGCCGCCGGGCCACGGGCGACGCCGCCGGGGCCGAGGCGATCTGCCGCAGGAGCCTGGAGCTCCAACGCGCCGCGCTGCCGGCGGACGACGCCGCGGTGCTGGCCACCGCCGGTGATCTCGCGGTCGTCATCTATCTCCAGGGTCGCGTCGCCGAGGCCGCCGCCGTCTGCCGGGAGTTCCTGCCGGCCATGGAGCGGGTGCGGGGGCCCGACGACGCCACGACGGTCGCGGCGCTCGTGATCCTCGCCGATGCGGCGGGCCGGCAGGGTGACGCCTCCGCGGCGGAGCGGATGGCCCGCGATGCCTTCGGCCGGGCGACCCGGGCGGGCGGCGTCGACGACGCCATGACGACGAACGCCGCCGGCGTGCTGGCGACGATCCTCGAGCGGAACGGCAGGCTCGACGAGGCTGTCGCCGTCCGCCGCACGCTCGCGCTGGAGGCGGAGCGGGAGTTCGGCCCCCAGCATCCCCGCAGCCAGGAGGCGGCCACGAGGCTGGCGGTGACGATGGCGGCGCAGTGCACGGCACGCGGCGATCATGCCGGGGCCGTGCGGCTCTACAGGCTGCTCGCCGAGGGCTTCGAACGGTCGCTCGGCGCCGGGCACCCCGAGACGCTGGCGACAAAAAAGCAGCTCGCCGCCGCGGAGCAGTCGCTAGAGCAGGGCAGGTGAGCCGCCGTCTGTCGCCCGCGGTCCCGCTTCGCGGCGGCAACCACATCGATCATGAATCCAATCATGAATCATCTAAACATGAATCATCCAGTCATGAATCATCCAGTCATGAACAGGATCGTGCATCCGACGAAGCATCCGATCATGCATTCAGCGGGCGCATAAAAAAACCGCAGCCGGAAGGTTTCCCTCCCGGCTGCGGCCGTGTGGTCTCGAGCCGTTCAGCACCGGCTCGCGCCGGTGCCTGCGGGGATCACGGGGCGTCCGCGACCGCCTCGCTGTCGCCACGCGTCGAGAGAGCGTAGTACAGCTGGGAATCGATCTCGTTCGTGACCTGGCCCACGTGGCCGTCCACGTAGCAGTGCATCACGATGTTGCCCTGGTGGTAGCTCGACGGGCCGTAGTCCGCCGTGCCGCCGTAGCCGACCCAGTTGTATCCGGTCGGCTTGTTCTGCAGGAGCGACGAGTCTGTCGGAGCGGCAGTGCCAGCGGCGCTGCCGTCGACCCACTTCAGCGAACCGCTGTTGAAGTAATGGCTCGAAGCGGAAGCACCGTTGGCAGCCGTGACGTGGGCACGGGCACCGTCGATCCACGCCGCCTTCGTCTTCTCGCGGGACTCCGCGAGGGAGAAGGTCTTCGACGTGCCGTCGGCCACCTGCGCCAGCGTCACGCCGGCGTACGGACCGGGCACGCCCTGACGGGCCGGCTCCCAGTACTGCAGGGTGATGGCACCGCCGCCGCTGCCACCGACACCGCTGTCGGGATACTGCGAACCGTTGTAGCCCACGCCGGCCATCGCCTTGTAGCAGAGCACGCCGCAGCCGGTCGTCGGAGTCGCCTCAGACGTCGAGGCAGCCTGCTTGTCTTCGGCGAACGACGGGCAGACCAGCTGGGGCAGCGAGGTCTGCTTGTTGGCAGCCGGAACCGAGGTCAGACCAGCCGAGAACCTCGACGTCGAACCCGAGATCGTGTTGTACAGGTTCGTCTCTTCGAGGAACGGCAGGATCATGGTGACCCAGCTGTAGGAGTTCTGCGCACCACCCAGGGTGGTGACGGCGGCCGGGCTGCCACTGGAGTGGCCGGGCCCGACGCGATCGCTCGACGCCGGGAGACGCTTCCGCGTGCTCTCGAAGTTGAGCAGCGTGAGGCCGAGCTGCTTCATGTTGTTGCTGCAGGCGCTGCGACGAGCAGCTTCACGAGCCGACTGGACCGCCGGCAGGAGCAGGCCGACCAGCGTGCCGATGATCGCGATGACCACCAGCAGTTCCACCAGGGTGAAGCCCTGGCGATTCTTGGAAAGCGTCATGACAATCCTCCACCCAAAAGGGCATGAGAGATGAAAACAGATGAAAAGATCCCCGTTCGAACCAGTGGAAACGAGCTTCAGCTCCGTCGCGCAGGTGCCAGACTTTGAAAAATGTATGAACCCCTGCGGCCGTAACCTCGAATCACGTCACGGCGTGCCGGACCGAAGTCCCGCCCCACAACGCAATCCTAATGGAGGAATACGCGGCAGTCAACGGCCAGGTTCACGGCAGGATTTCGCTTTCATCATCGCAAGGCATCCGCGGACAATCGTCCGCGGCGGGCTGCCCTCCCAGGCACCCTCGATGGGGGGTGCATCTCGGGAACGCCTTCCGGGAAACCCTTCGGGGAACTCGCTGGCAGCAGCCCCGGAAGGCTCCGCACCGGGAGTTGTGGGGTCGTTTTGCAACGGACGGCGTAGGCTGAAGGGCCGGAGTCTCGATCAACTCGTTCGCCGAGCGTCCCCTCGAACGGCATGAGCTGGCAGCACGCATGGTCTGGCAGCACGTCTACGACCCGTTTTCGTCGCCCCTGCTCTCCACGCTGGTGGCGCTCGCGCCGCTCGCAGTGCTCCTGGGGCTGCTCGCCGCCGCCGGCTGGACGGCCCACGCCGCCGCGATCGCCGGCCTGACGACGGCGGGGCTGATCGCCGCCTTCGTCGTGGGGATGCCGGCCGACGCCGTGGTGGCCGCCGCCGCCTACGGCGCCGCGTTCGGACTCTTTCCGATCGGCTGGATCATCGTCACGGCGATGTTCCTCTACCAGCTCTCGGTCGAGGCCGGGGCGCTCGACGTCATGAAGCGGTCGGTCACGCGGCTCTCGGCGGACCACCGCATGCAGGCCCTCCTGATCGCCTTCTCGTTCGGCGCGTTTCTCGAGGGCGCCGCCGGCTTCGGCGCCCCGGTCGCGATCTCCGCGGCGCTGCTCACCGGCGCCGGCTTTCCCGCCCTGGAGGCGGCCTGCCTCGCCCTCATCGCCAACACGGCTCCCGTCGCCTTCGGCGCCCTGGGCACGCCGATCATCACGCTCGCGAAGGTCACGGGCCTCGACGAGCAGGCGATCTCGGCGATGGCCGGCCGCCAGCTCCCCTTCTTCTCGCTCATCGTGCCCGCCTGGATGGTCGCCACGATGGCCGGCTGGCGGGGGATGCTGGCCGTCTGGCCTGCCGTCGCCGTCTGCGGCGTGTCGTTCGCCGCGGTGCAGTTCGCGATGGCGAACTTCGTCGGTGCGGCCCTGGTCGACGTCGTGGGCGGGATCGCGAGCCTCGTGAGCCTGGCCGTGTTCCTGCGGTTCTGGCAGCCGCGGGAGTGCTGGCAGCACGACGGGCCGGCGACCACCCCTGCGACCGGCGCCGTGCCGCAGGGCCACGGGAGTTCTCATCCGCCGCGTTCCGCGGGAGCGACGTCCGCTGCGGCGACGCACGACGCGGCCCGGACCGTCGCGTGGGCCTGGATGCCCTGGGCGTTTCTGTCGCTGGCCGTCTTCTGCTTCGGCCTCCCCGCCGCGAAGGCCGTGCTCGAGGGCCGCGGTCCATCGGCGGCACCGGCCGGCGGTGCGGTCGTGCCGCTGCTGCCCAGGAGCATCGTGGCGCCGGAGTTTCCCGTGCCGCGGCTCGACGGCCGTGTCGCAAAGGTGCCGCCGGCGACGCGGGAGCCGTTCGAGATCGAGCGTGCCGTCTACCGGCTCAACTGGCTGTCGGCGGCCGGCACCGGCATCCTCGCGGCGGCACTCGTCTCGGTGCCGTGGCTCGGCATCCCCTGGCGGCGGGCGTGGTCGATCTGGTGGGCGACCCTGCGGCGGCTCGCGCTGTCGCTCGTCACGATCGCGGCGATGCTGGCGCTCGCGTTCGTCACCCGCTATTCCGGCACCGACGTCACGCTCGGCCTGGCGCTCACGCGATCGGGCTGGATGTACCCGTTTTTCTCGGCGCTCCTCGGCTGGCTGGGCGTGGCGCTCACCGGCTCCGACACGTCGAGCAACGCCATGTTCGGCAGCCTGCAGCGGGTGACGGCGGAGCAGCTCGGGCTCGATCCGCTGCTGATCTGCACCGCCAACAGCACCGGCGGCGTGATGGGCAAGATGATCGACGCCCAGAGCATCGTCGTCTCGGCCACCGCCACCGGCGTGCATCGGCAGGAGGGGGCGATCCTGCGGCGGGTGTTCCCCCACAGCCTGGCGCTGGCGGCGCTCATGGGACTGCTCGTGTGGCTGCAGGCCGGGCCGCTGGCGTGGATGGTGCCGGCGGCGCGGTGACGACCCCGTCGGCGTCGGCGGCGAGACCGAGCACGAGGGCCGCCACGGCCCAGGCGTCGGCGCGACTGCAGGAGTCGGCCCGCACGAGCACCGTGCGGCCGCTGCCGGCGACCGGTCGGCCCGTCCGCGGATCGATCGGAGAGCGGCCCGGCCGCAGGGTCGAGGCCGCGATCGCGTCGCCGTCGGCGAGCTCGATCACCCGCTCGGCCCCGGTCGCAGGCCCGGCGGCCCGCACGAGCACCCGCCACGCGCCGCCGCCGTGCGGCCGGCCCCAGCCGCGGACCTCGCCGCCGAGCTCCACCAGATGCGCCCGCGAGCCCAGCGCGACGAGCCGCGCCCCCATCTGGTCGACGGCGTAGCCCGGCCCGATCCCGCCGAGGTCGATCGTCGTGCCGGCCCGCGGCTTGCGGATCGCTGCCGGCCGACCGGCTGCGGCCCGCCTGGTCTCGATGCCGTCCATGCCCGTGCAGGGAATCGTGGGAGCGGACTCCATGGCGGGCGCGGGCGGCGTGACGCCGGCGGACTCATCCGCACGGACCGCCGCGGCAGCCGCGGGCCGCGGCGCCGGTGCCGCCGCCGTCACGTCGAACGCCCCCTGCGAATCCCGGTGCACGCTCCGTGCGATCTCGATCATCTCCACCAGTTCGTCCGCCACCTCCAGCCATTCTCCGGCGGCCGCCCGGTTGAAGCGGCTCGCGTCGGAGTCTTCCCGCCACGTGCTCGCCGCCCGGTCGATCCGCGCGAGCACCGCCTCGATCTCGCGGTGCAGCTCGCCCGGCGTCAGGGCCGCGGGCACCGCGGCGAGCACGACGCGGTAGGTCGTCCCCATCGCTGGCCCGACGAACGTGGGCGATTCCCCGGCGGCCGCGCGTGCCGCCACGGCCAGCGCGACGAGGATGACGACCGCGTGCGGTCCGCGGCGGGCGGTCATGCCGGCCACCAGTGCACGGCGGCCGCCACTGCCAGGCAGGCCAGCAGCACTCCATCCCGCCAGGTGAGCCGATCCGAGCGACGATGCCGCCGCAGGTGGTCGAGCAGTGCGCCGGTCGGGCAGCCGTGACGGCAGTAGGCCATCGGAGAGAACCAGCTCGCCACGAGGCTCACGGCGAAGAGGACGAGGGCCGCCGTGCCCGCCACCGCCGGCAGGTAGGCATCGAACGGCTCGAGGTCGACGAGGTTCAGCGGCAGGTGGAGCAGGGCGGAGAGGATCGCCACCGCGAGCAGGGCCCAGGGGAGCGCCGCGAGCATGGGCCGCAGCCACTCGGGCAGCCGCCGCCGCGGCTTCGCCAGCCGCACGAGCAGCTGCTGTGCCGCACCGTGGGCACACAGATGCGAGCAGTAGACGTTGCGGCCCGTCAGCGCCGGCAGCCCGAGGGCGGCCGCCGCGAGCGCCGTGAGCACGACCGCGGCCCGCGGCACGCCGGCCTGCGCCCAGCCGAGCAGCTGCGCCTGCGAGAGGACGGCACCCGCGCCGCAGCCGAGATAGGCGAGCACCGCCACAGGCAGGGCGAGCCGACCGAACCACGTGCCGCGAAGCCGCGTGAACGCCGTGAGCAGCGCCGCGGCGATCACGCCGATCGCCCCCCACTGCGGCCCATCGATGCCGCGGAGGATCTCGACCCACGCCGGGCCGGCCGGCGGCGGCTGCGGCCGGGCATGCTGCCGTGCGGCCCGCACGATGCCCGCGGCGATTGCCTGGCTCGTCATCGTCGCACCGCTGACGCCCTCGATACCGGTGTGGTCGGGGTCGATGCCGGCGAGCTCCTCGAGCGGCATCCCGCGCCAGATCCGGCGGAAGGCCCGGTCATCGCGGACGTAGCCGACGTAGGGCTCGTTGTCGTAACTGCCCAGCACCGCCACGCCGCAGACCCGTCCCTGCGGATCGAATCCCACGACCGCGTCGGTCGGGCCCTGGTAGCCGATCACCCGGTCGGCGGCCGGACTCGTCCGCAGCGCCCAGCCGATCGGGATGCCGGCGGCGTCGCAGACGCGGATCACGGCCGGGTCGCCCGGGTCGGCCTCGATCCGCGCCGCCGCGGGAAAGATCCGCGCGAGATCGTCCCGCGTGGGTGTCGCCTCGAACCGGCTCGCCGCGGCCGAGCCGCCGAGCCGCCGCGCCACCGCCTCGGCGATCGCGTGGCTGGTGAGCGTGGCACCGGCCACGGCGTGTGGCCTGGCGGCGGTGGCGTCCGCCAGCTCTTCGAGTGATTTCCCCACGAACGAGCTCCAGAACGCGGCGTCCCGCTCGACGGCATGGACGTGGTCCCGCGTGTCGCGGCTGGAGAGCACCTCCATGCCGGCCACGCGGAGGTCGGCGTCGCAGACGACGAGCAGGTCGGTCGGCCCGGAAAACCCGATCGCCGCGTCGCCGGCCGGGCTCGTCCGCAGCACGGTGCCGACCCGTTCGCCCGCCGCGTCCACGACGTCGCGGCCGCCGGCCACGGCGTCCGACGGCCCGCCGATCGCCGCCGCCGTCTCGAGATGCGCCCGCACGCGGGCCACCGGCAGGTCGGCCATGTCGGCCGTCTCCTGCCGCGCGAGGAACCGCCGGTGCTCGGCGTGCACGAGCCAGGCGAGGGCCGCCCAGGCTGCCAGTCGCGCGGCATGGGTCGCGACCGGCACGAGCCTGCGGAAACCGCGGGACGATTGCATGGCGACGAGTCCGTGACGGGCGACGATTCCGAGTCGGAAAAGCCTACCGTGCCACGGGCACGAGCATCACGGCGTCGGCGTGGGCGTTGCCCTGGGCGGCGTCGGTGCCGATCACCACGACGCAGGAGTCGTCGGCGCCGAGCATCACGCGGCCGGCCGAGCCGAAGCCGCCGGGCAGCGGCCCCGGCTTCTGCATGTCGAATCGCACGCTCGACCGGCCCGCCGAGGTCTCCACGAGCACCGGCACGGCCGCGCCGCGGTTTTCGTGCGGCTGCCAGCCGACCTGCACCTCGTAGATCCCGGCCGCCGGAGCCTTGAACTCGTAGCGGATCGTCGCACCGCTGTCGGCGGGGGCGTAGTGGTAGCCGTAGCCCACGTAGCCATTGAGCCCGCTGCCCTCCGTCCATTTTCCTTGGCGGACGGCCTCACGGTCGTCCTGCACCACGGCCTTCCGCTTGGCGGCGAGTTCCACGGGATCGATCCCTGTCGGCGGACCGTGCGGGCCGGCCAAAGGCAGCGCGTCGGCCGGCACCTCGATCGCCGCCGTGAGCGTCGCGCGGCGGGCCTTGCCCGGCAGCTGCAAGAGATCGTCCATCTCGCCCCAGTGCTTCTCGTAGACGCCGCGGGGCGTCGTGCCGTGCTTCACGGCGACGCTCGCCCCCTTGCCCACAACCTCCCCCATCATGCCGCAGGTCTTCATCACGCGGACGGTGCCGAGGGCCTCGTGCGTCACGGAGATGCACCGGCCCGCCATGAAGAGGTTCTCGACGTCCTTGGAATAGAAGCAGCGGTAGGGCACCGGATAGCCGTACATGCGGTCGATGCGGTCGTCGAACTTGGCGATCGAGATGAACGGGTTGTCGGGAAACTTCCTGGCGTATTCCTGCTTCGGGTAGTGGAGGTCGATCGACCAGGTGGACGGGACGCAGCCGTCGGGGAACTCCCGCTTCGTGACGACGTCGTCCTGGGTGAGCACCACGTCGCCGAGGATCCGGCGGCTCTCCCGCGGACCGCCGATCGCGGCCAGCCAGGTGAGCTCGGCGTTCTTGTGCTCGGCGGCGCCGTCGCCGTTCTTCATGGCGTTCCACGCGCCGTAGGCCGCCCGGAAGTTCCAGTCGCGGATCCCCTCGGCGTCGGCCAGCGGATCCTTGTCGAAGCCGCTCTCCCAAAACCACTCGGCGTGATGGTTGCGCGGGTAGGGGAAGTCGTCCATCGTCAGCGGCAGCGCCCACGGCGTGGCGGGAAACGCCCGCGGCCCGTCGGCCTCGGCCCAGGCCCACATGTTGCTCATGCCCATCCGGCCCGTGGGCTCCATCACGGTCTCGGTGCCGGCCAGATGGCCGATCGTGGCGTGGCCGGTGGCGTCGCAGAAAAATTTCCCCGTGAACCGCAGCTCGCGGCTCGTCTTCGTGTCGATCGCGGTGACGCTCGCGATCCGCGGACCGTCGCGGCCCACGGCGAAGGCGTGGTGCCCGAGGAAGAGATCGATGTTCTTCTCGGCCCGCACGATCGCCTCCTTCTTCGCGTCCTCGAACTCCTCGTAGCTGCCCGGGCTCTTCGTGGCATGGTCGCAGAACTCCTCGATGATCTCCCCGATCCGCGGATACCTGCCGCGGCGGATCAGGCCCTTCGCCCAGACGCGGACCTCGCTCGAGCCGTTGCCGCCGAGCACCGGCCGATCCTGCAGGAGCGCGACCCGCAGCCCCATGCGTGCCGCGGACAAAGCCGCGCCCATGCCGGCGTAGCCGCCGCCCACCACCACCAGGTCATAGGGTCCCTTCGCCTCGGGCTGGGCCGGCAGGCCGAGCGCCTGTCGCCGCCAGGCCGCCAGCACGGCCGAGTCGTCCGGGGGAGGCGCGGCGTCGGTGGTGAAGAGGATGCAGTCGCAGCGGCCTTCGAAGCCGGTGAGGTCGTGCAGGGCCACGGTCGCCTCGCCGGCGGGCAGCGTCACCGTGCCGCCTTCGTGCCAGCCCCACTGGGCCCCCTGCGTGCCGAACGTCTCGGCCAGGGGCTTCCCGTTGACGAGGACGTGGAACATTCCGGGCGTGCCCGCCGCCTGCCACCGCGCCACCCAGTCCTTCGTGCGGACGAAGACGCGATACGTGCCGGCTGCGGGGATCGTCACCCTCGTCGTCGCATCGGCCACGGGCTTGCCGAGGCCGTGGGCGAGGAGATAAGGGGAGCCCATCTGCTCGATAAACTGCGTGTCGAGCGTCCAGCCGCCGTGGCCGGCGAAGCTCTCCGCCTCGACGAGCACCGTCGCCGCCTGGGCCGCGCTGCCGGCGCAGGCGAGGCACATGGAGGCGACGGCCAGGCACGAGGCGATCCGGCGGGCCGAAGAGCCGCTGGCAGGGCGGGGTCGGATCACGGTCGGATCTCCACAGGGTTCGTCAGATCGGCTCGTCGCAGGCCGGGTTTGACCCTGGGCATTGTGGCCCGCACGGGAGCCGCTCCGCAACGGCCTGCCGGCCTGCGTCGGCGGCAGCCGCGGGCGTCACGGCGCCGGCTGGGTGGACGCCGCCGGCCCGCCGGCGGCCGGCGCGGCATCGGCAGGAAGGAAGCACCGCCGCACGGAGTCCACCGGCGCGTTCTGCAGCTCGCGGATCCAGCGGGCGGAGTTCTTGATCGCCGCGTCGACGTTCACGTTCTGGTCGCCATCCTTGATGGCTGCGCTACCCTCCTTCCCCTCCCAGCCGAAGGAATACTTGGCTCCGTCGAACGTGAAGTCGGCGGCCATGACCGCGCCGCAGACGGTCAGCAGAAGCACCGCGACGACGAGCGATCCCATCCGCGCCATGTACGACAGGCTATCCCCGTGCCGAGCGGCCGTCACAGCCATCGGCGTGGCCGCCGGCCGCGGCGTCAACGTCCCGACGCGAGCCACCGGACGATCGCCGCGCTCGCGGTGACGAACGCCGGCACCGCCAGGCACAATCCGCCGACGGCGAGCAGGGCCGCCAGCGCCGGAGGCGCGTCGAACCGCGGCCGGCCCGCGAGCGTCTGCGCAATCGCGTAGGCGAGCACGAGCGCCGTGCCGCAGGTCGCCAACGCCACGAGCCGCACCCGCCGCCGCCCGCCGATCCCCGCCCCACCCGCGGCCCACGCCAGCAGCGGCAGCCACTGCACGGCGTGGATCACCGCGCCGTGGGGAAACTTCGGCACGCCGGCGGTGCCATACCGCTCGGGCTCGAGCCCCGCCGCCTGCCGCAGGTCGCCGTTGACGCTCACCCAGATGCCCAGCAGGCAGGAGATCACGAGGAAGACGAGGCCCGCGCGGCCGGCCAAGAGCATGTCGGGGGCGAGCCCCGTCGGCTGGCGAAAGAACCGGATCGCCAGGTCGATCGCTGCGAGCGTCACCCAGAGGATCAGCACCCCCATCGTGTCGTAGAGGAAGGAGTCGAGCGGTGTCGCGCGGTTGAAGTGGCTCGCCACGCCCCGCCAGGTCTGCGCGTTGATCAGCAACACCTCCACGAGCAGGGCCCAGGCCACGCTCGCCGCCAGCCAGGCATCGCCCCGCCGCCATGGCAGCTGGGCCCACGCCCAGCCGAGCGACAGGCACGTGAGCCCGCCCGAGATGCCGAAGAGGATCGGCTTCCGCCAGCTGACCGGCCCCTCCCACGGCCCGCCGGCGACTGCCCAGACGACGAGATGCGCCGCCCCGCTCTCCAGGAGCAGCACGCCAAAGAGGACGAGCAGCCACGCGCGGCGGTCGCGGGGCCAGGCGTGATTCCACATGCGGGGCCAGGTGCGGGCCCAGGTGCGGCTCGGGGCGGCGGTTGGAGCAGGTGAGTCCATGCGCGTTCAGTCTACGCTGCCACACGCCGGCCGGCGCTTGAGCGATCGCCGTCGGTCGGCGACACTGCCGGCACCATGAAGACGCGCGGATTCGGACGGACCGGCTGGCAGGTGTC
>Ga0214917_10000257_pt1 | contig 68641 bp, 58 predicted proteins | sample LL_1208_BB_MetaG_FD_177983 | JGI IMG/M metagenome (GOLD analysis project Ga0214917, IMG submission 177983) | Freshwater microbial communities from Lake Lanier, Atlanta, Georgia, United States - LL_1208_BB | ecosystem: Environmental > Aquatic > Freshwater > Lake | place: USA: Georgia | collected... | reverse complement strand
ATCGTGAGAAGCCGGTGGTCGGCCAGCACCTCGCGTGGATCCACGAGGTGCTGGAGCAGGACAAGCAGGAGCCCACGAACAGCGTTGTTTAGGCGGGCGACGGCAGCACTCGCATCGATCGCGCCTGCGAGGTACGCGTCCACTGCGTCATAGCACTTCTCCAAAACATCCGCTGCGTCGCCGCGGTGCTGTATCGAAGGGCTCATGAAAGGTAGGTACTCCCTCATGTAGCCCAAGAGTTCGTCGCACGAGTTAAACCAAAAGAACCCACCGACGCCGCCACCTAACGCGGCATGCCCATCGTCATAAATCCACGCTCCATACATGCCTCTCGCGGGCTTGCGGCTACTTGCTTCCTGTCCAGCCTGTGCTGCGTCATCCATCGCCTCCAAAATGCCGTCCACCTCGTCCTCGTCGGAATCGTCGTCTGAGTAGTCGTCGTCGTGCGCCGTCATGGCTTTTGTCTCCGCGTTGCTCACACGCTCGCGAGAGTGTTACCCCAAAAAGAGGGGGGTTACGCAATCGGCCTGAGCGAAGGGTTTTGCCTCCGGATCCAGACCTGGTTGCTTTGGCCTCCGGCCCGGGCTGCACGACTCCAGCTCGTTGGGAGCGGCTTCCGTCATGCCGCGAAGACAACAAAGCGGAGGTCGGGCATCCTGCCCTCCCGCTGATCTGGGCAGCGGCTAGCCCTCGATGCTGGTCTCTGCGGGGGGCTCATCAGGGGGAAGGGGGCTCGCCTCCGCATCCGGCATCGTCTCGCCCCCCTCCCCCTCGCCGCCCCCCCGCGATGCGGCATTCGCCGCGCCCCCGGCTTCCCCCTCCCCTGAGTGCGGAATCGAGGGCCTCCCCGCCGCTGGAGTGCCGCATCGTGCGGCTAAAGGAAGCGGCCGGTGCCCGGCCGCCAGAAGGCCTCCTGCCGGCTTTAGCAGCGGCCTCCTGCCGCTGAGCCCCCGCCGCTCCCGAGGCTTCCCTGGGCGAAATGGAGGCCCGCGGCGGCGGCTTCGTGTCGCGGCCCGGGTTCGAGGGGCTCCGCTCCCGCGGCGGCGGCTCCCAGGGGCTCATCCTCAGCCCCGATCGCCGCGTGCCGCGTCCGCTCCCGGGGCGATCGGCTGGGCCGCAGGCTCCCGGCGACGACCTCGAGCGTTTTCAGCGGAGCAGCCGATGCCCGACTGCGGAGCGGCTTCCTGCCGGTTTCGGCGGCGGCATCGTGCCGCCGTCATTGTCCCTGCCCTATCCGCCTCAGGCCGCGCTCGGCCTCCGCCACGACTTCCATCTTTTTGATGCGTTCCGCCGCATTCGACCGCTTGCTTTGGATGAAGGCCAGGGCGATCGCCCCGACCACCGAACTAGCCATGCCGATGCTCGCCGTCGTCTGTCCAATTGCACCGAGATACGTCGCGCCCGCCAACGCCGATATGGCGATCGACCATGCAGCGACCTGGCCCCACATCGCACTCCGCTGGTCGTGGGCTTGCTGCTTCGACTCCATCGCAATCCGATGAGTCGTCTGCGCTTCCTCGCGGCGTAGGTTCGCCCGCGCCATCTCCTCCTGAAGCTGGAGAATCTTGGCCGCCCGCCCTGGGTCCAGGCGGTCGAGCGCCTCGTAGTCCGCCGCCGAACGCGGCAGAAAGACGTTGTTGATCTGGATTCGGCTAAGGCCAGGGCCGGTGATTTGGCCCGCAGGCGGCACCGGCTGTAGCGGCGGGTTCGCGCGACTTAGGCCGCGATCACCCCTGCGCTTCTTGCGGTTCGACATGATCCTCGCTCCAAGCGGCGTCCGAATCCGCCGCCAGAGCCAGGCGATCCGCAAGCAGAGCCCGCGCGTCAGCGATTTCGGCCGATGGCGACGTGTTGTACAGCGTCATCGTGGCACCGAGATCCAACACTCGGCCCACGCCCTCCAGGAAGGACGACCTCGCGAACAGAAACGACGTGTACTCGCTCATCGCACCAACCTTCGCCGGACTGCACTTTCTAATCCACAGAATCGTACGCACTGGCCACACGACCGTAAACTTTTTGGCGATTTTTCGCGAGTCCGCCCGATTCCCCGGTGTCTCCCAGGCCCGCCGTATCCGGTAGCACCGTCGCGAAACCGCTCCTGCGGTAGCACCGAGGTAGCGCAACGCGTTTTCCGCGCCGCGGCGGCCAAATGGCCGACGCACAGAATCCATCTGTTTTGATGGATGAGACCGGGCCTGCCCGGCTTCGAGGCCAGCCCCCCGGCGCGTGAGGGAAAAACTGGGGAACTAGGATTCGAACCTAGACTAACTGGTTCAGAGCCAGTCGTGCTACCGTTACACCATTCCCCAATCGTCGTGATTGGTAGTCCGAGCGTACATCGTGCGCGTTGACTCGGCAATTCCGCTGCTTCCCTGCCCGTGGCCACCCTTCAGATCCAATCCGGTCCCCACCGTGGCCGCCGGTTCCGCGTCTCCCGGGACCGCGTCGTGATCGGCCGTCACCCCGGCTGCGACGTGGTACTCGAATCGACGGCGGTGAGCCGCCAGCACGCCGAGCTCACCCGCACCGGCGAGGACGTCGCGATCGAGGATCTCCGCAGCCGCAACGGCACGAGCGTGAACGGCCGGCCACTCACGGGTCGCCGTTCTCTCGAGGACGGCGACGAGATCCTGATCGGCGACCAGGTGCTCGTCTTCTCGTCGCGGTCGCGGTCGATGATCAGCACCGGCACCCACCTGACCGACGACGTGTTCGAGCCCGACGGCCGCGACAACCTGATCGTGTCGCAGGTCGAGGTCGCCCGCCCGGCAGCCGACGAAGGCCTGCCCCGTCAGGCGGAGGCGAAACTGCGGGCCGTCATGGGTCTGCAGAGGGCGGTCGGCGCGTCGCTCTCCCTCGACGACGTGCTGCCGCGTCTCCTGGACGGCCTGCTCGACATCTTCCCCCGTGCCGACCGTGGCTTCGTGCTCCTGGCCGATCCGCAGTCGCGCCGGATGGTGCTGAAGGCGCGGAAGGTGCGCGGCACGCAGGAGCCCGGCCCGCTGCGGCTCAGCCTCTCGCTCATCGAGCAGGTGGCCCGCAGCCGCACGGCGATCCTGTCGGCCGATGCCGTGTCGGACAGCCGGTTCAATGTGCACGACAGCGTGACCGACTGCCGGATCCGGTCGGTGATGTGCGTGCCGATCGTCGGCGACGATGGCGAACTGCTCGGCGTGGTGCAGGTGGACTCGCGAGACGTCCGGAACGGGTTCGTGGCGGCCGACCTCGAACTGCTCGCCGGCTTGGCCGGTCAGGCCGCACGGGTCGTCGAGCAGGCGATCGCCCATGACGAGCTGATCTCGCGGGAGCAACTGAACCGGGATCTCGAACTGGCCCACCGCGTGCAGCAGGGGCTGCTGCCCTCCTGCCCGCCGGCGGTCGAGGGCTACGACGTGTTCGACTTCTACGAGCCGGCCCGACATGTCGGAGGTGACTTCTTCACCTACGTTCCCCTGCCCGACGGCCGCCTCGCCGTGGTGCTGGCCGACGTGTCGGGCAAGGGCGTCGCCGCCGCGCTCCTCATGGCCGCACTTTCGGCGGACATCCGCTACTGCCTCGCGAGCGAGCCCGACCTCGCCCAGGCCGTCGGCCGCATCAACGAGAGCTTCCTACGCGGCGGCTGGGACGACCGCTTCGCCACGCTCGTCGTGGTCGTGCTCGATCCGCGGGCCCATCGGGCCACGATCTGCAATGCGGGCCACCTGCCCGTGTTCCTGCGCGATGCAGGGGGCGGCGTCCGGACGATCGCGGCCGATCTCGGCGGGCTGCCGCTCGGCATGGCGGGGGGCCAGCCCTACCGCTCATGCTCGGTCGATCTCGCGCTGGGCGACACGCTCCTCCTCTGCACGGACGGCGTCACGGAGGCCCTCGACCACGATTCTCGCCTCTACGGAATCGATCGGCTCTGCCGGGTGCTCGGAAAACCGGCCGACGGCCCCAAGGCGGTGGGCCGCAGGCTGCTCGCCGACGTGGAGCGGCACGCGGCGGGCCAGGTGCGGAGCGACGACATCTGCATCGTCTGCGTCGGCCGCACGGGGGCCCGGCCGGCAGCCGCAGAGTCTGCCCAGAGGACGGGCGCCGCACGTCGGACGGGCCGCATGCAGTCGGGCGGCTGAGCGTCCGATACGACCATCAGGGCAGGAACGACCGGATCGGGCTGCACGATGCGGCCCGAGTGATGCAGGCTGCAGGGAGGCACGGCGATGAGCTTTTTCGAGTGGGTGCGCGAGGGGGTGCGGCAGGCGGTGGTGCTGGGCATCGCCGACGCGGTCGAGGATGTCGGCACGCGGAATCGCGACGAGGATTTCGGCCCCGCACTCGCCCAGTCGCTCCGCGAGCGGCTCGCCGTCCGCCGCGACCCCACAGTGCTTGAAACAGCAGCCGCGGCTCCGGCCGGCCTCGCGGCGCCGGCCGGCCGGCGCCGCCTCGGCCGCTCGCTCGAAGGTTTGCGCAAGGCGGCCTGACGAGCCGGCTCCTCGGAGGACAGTGATCACCGATTGGGCCGCGGGATCCGGCCGGAGGATGGGCCGCGGCGGCCCTTGCCTTTCGCACCGGCGGCAACCCGGGGGCGGCCGTCGCGGAGGGCGGCGATCTCGTCGCGGAGCCGTGCGGCCCGCTCGAAGTCGAGCTCCGCCGCGGCCTGCAGCATGTCGGCCTCCAGCTGCCCGAGCAGTTCCGTGGTGCGGCGCCGCGTTTCGTCCCCCTGCCCCAGCGCCTCGAAGGCCACGGCCCGCGACGAAGCCTCGGCCTCGATGCCCGCTCGGATCTCCTTGCGGATCGTCTCCGGCGTGATGCCGTGGGTGCGGTTGTACTCCTCCTGGAGCGCCCGCCGCCGCCGCGTCTCGTCAACGGCCTGCTGCATCGACTCCGTGACCGTATCGGCGTAGAGGATCACGCGGGCATCGACGTTCCGGGCCGAGCGGCCGATCGTCTGCATGAGCGACGTCTCGCTCCGCAGGAAGCCCTCCTTGTCGGCGTCGAGAATCGCCACGAGCGACACCTCGGGGAGGTCGAGCCCCTCGCGGAGCAGGTTCACGCCCACGAGCACGTCGAACTTCCCTTCGCGGAGATCCTTGAGCAACTCCACCCGCTCGAAGGCATCGAGCTCGCTGTGCAGCCAGCGGCAGCGGACCTTCCGCTCCTGAAAATACGCCGTGAGGTCCTCGGCGAGCTTTTTCGTGAGCGTGGTCACGAGCACCCGCTGCCCGGCGGCCACAACCGTGTCGATCTCACCGGCAAGGTGCACGACCTGCTGCTTCGCCGGCACGATCTCGATCACGGGATCGAGCAGGCCGGTCGGCCGGATCACCTGCTCCACCACCTCACCGCCGGTTCGTGCCAACTCCCACGGGCCGGGCGTGGCCGACACGAACACGGTCTGGTGCAGCCGCCTCTCCCACTCGTCGAACATCAGCGGCCGGTTGTCGAGGGCGCTGGGCAGGCGGAATCCGTGCTCCACCAGCGTCGTCTTGCGGGCCTTGTCGCCCGCGTACATGCCGCGGACCTGCGGCACCGTCACGTGCGACTCGTCCACGAAGAACAGGAAGTCGTCGGGGAAGTAATTGAAGAGCGTGGTCGGCGTGCTGCCGGCGGCCCGGCCGGAGAGCGGTCGCGAATAATTCTCGATGCCCGGGCAGAACCCCGCCTCCAGCATCATCTCGATGTCGAACCGGGTGCGGGCGTTGAGCCGTTGGGCCTCGAGCAGCTTGCCCTGACTCTTGAGTTCCTCGAGCCGCTGTTCCAGCTCCGCCTTGATGGTGGAGACGGCCGCCTTGATCCGATCCTCGGGCATCACGAAGTGGCGGGCCGGATAAAAATACATCTCGTCTTTCTTGGCCGCCACCTCGCCGCTCGTCGGATGCGTGACGGCGATCGCCTCGATCGTGTCGCCCCAAAACTCCACGCGGCAGGCCAGTTCGTCGTAGGGGGGCCAGATGTCGACCGAGTCGCCACGGACCCGGAATTTCCCGCGGTCGAGGGCGATGTCGGTCCGCTCGTAGTGGATCGACACGAGCCGTTCGAGCAGCTGGTCGCGGGTGAGCGTCATGCCGCCGGCGAGCCGCACGACCATCGCCCGGTAGTCGTCCGGCGAGCCGAGGCCGTAGATGCACGACACGCTGGCCACGACGACCACGTCGCGGCGGCTCACGAGCGCGCTGGTGGCGGCGAGCCGCAGCCGGTCGATCTCCTTGTTGATCGCGGCATCCTTCTCGATGTAGATGTCGCGCTGCGGGATGTAGGCCTCGGGCTGGTAGTAGTCGTAGTAGCTGACGAAGTAGTGCACCGCGTTGTGCGGAAAAAAGTCGCGAAACTCCGCGTAGAGCTGGGCGGCGAGCGTCTTGTTGTGGGAGAGCACGAGCGTGGGCCGCCCCACGCGGGCGATGACGTTGGCCATGGTGAACGTCTTGCCCGAGCCGGTCACGCCCATCAGCACCTGCGACGCCCGCCGTTCCTCGATGCCACGGACGAGGGCGTCGATGGCCGTCGGCTGGTCGCCGGCCGGCGCGTACGGGGCGACGAGTTCGAACACGCCGGGACGAAGGGCGGCCGCCTGGCTCATGGCCGCCCCCCTGCCCCGATGGGCCGCACGTGCCGCCGCAGTCGCTCGAGCGTCGCCGGCCCGATCCCCGGCACGTCGAGCAGGCCATCGATCGACGTGAACGGCCCCCGCGTGGTGCGATGCAGCACGATCCGCCGGGCCGTGGAGGGGCCCAGCCCGGGCAGCTGGGCGAGTTCCTCGACAGGAGCCGAGTTCACATCGACCGAAAACAACGCGGCCGACGCCGGAGCCTGATCATGGTGCACGAGCCCGCCCCGCAGGCCACCGGCCGCGACGAACCAGACCGCCATCCCGGCCAACGCCGCGACCACCACCGCTGCGAGCAACGGCTGGAAGCGGGCCGGCAGGAACTGGTGATCGGGGAGGGGCGTCTGCATGGCTTCTTCCCTGTTACGATACGCGATCCGGCTCCATTCGCCCCGCCACCCTCGTGAATCGCCATGGCCAGCCGTCCCACACCGTCCGCAGGCCCCCGTTCCGCTCCCGATTTCCGCCAGTCTGCCTGGGACGAGCACCTCCGGGCTCATGTGGCCGCCTCGGCCGTCGGCTGGCTGGCCGAAGACCTCGGCCACGAATGCGACTGGACGAGCGTCAGTCTGATTCCGGCGGATGCCCGGAGCGAGCTGCGGGTCGTCTGCCGCGCCACCGGTGTGATCGCCGGACTGCCGGCAGCGACGGCGGTGGCTGCGGTCGCCGATCCCCGGCTGCGGTTCGAGGCGACGGTGGCCGACGGGGCCGTCGTGGCGGCCGGCACGACGATCGCCACACTCGCCGGCGGCACCCGGAGCGTGCTCACGGCCGAGCGGGTGGTGCTCAACCTGCTTGGACGGATGTCGGGCATCGCCACGGCGGTGCGGCGGTTCGTCGATGCCGTGGCCGGCACCTCCTGCCGCATCTACGACACCCGCAAGACGGTGCCGGGCTGGAGACTGCTCGACAAATACGCCGTGCGGACAGGGGGCGGCTGGAACCACCGCACCGGCCTCTACGACGCGATCCTCATCAAGGACAACCACCTCGCGGCGCTGCGGGCCGACGGGCTCGGCCCTGGGGACGCCGTGCGGCGGGCGCGAGCCTTCGTCGAGCGGACGTTTCCGCCGTCGCGGTCGGCGGCGATGGTCGTGGAAATCGAGATCGATTCATCCGGTCAACTCGCAGACGTCCTGGCCGCAGGCCCCGACGTCGTGCTCCTCGACAACATGCCCGTTGCGGAACTGGCGTCATGCGTGGCGGAACGCGACCGGTTGGCAAAGCACGTCGTGCTCGAGGCGTCGGGGGGGATCAGGCCCGACACGGTGCCGGCGATCGCTGCCACGGGCGTGGATCGCGTGAGCACGAGTTGGCCGACACACCACGCCCCGTGGCTCGACATCGCCCTCGACTGGGCATGAGACTGGGCATGAATGGGGCGGCCGACGCATGGCGGTGCGAACCGACCGCTCGCACCTCGTAGCCGACCACAGGCCGCGACTGCCACGGCGAGATCACGCGTTACCCAGGCGGCTCGGACTACACGCCGAGCAGGCGGTTCCGTTTGGTGCGACGCTCGGCGCGGAGGCGGGCGCGGCGCTTGGTCTCGCTCGGCTTTTCGAAGAACTCGCGGCGGCGCATCTCCTTCTTGATGCCGCTCCGCTCCACCAGTTTCCGGAATCGACGAACCGCTTCCTGAATGCTCTCCCGCTCACGTACCGTCAGCTTGACCATGCAGACTCCGCAACCTCTGGCCCGCTTCGGGGCAGTTCAACGAGGGAATGATCGGACATTTCGAGTCGCGAAGTATAGGGCACACGGGTCGAATCGTCCATCGCGCCCCAACCGGCGTTTGCCGGGCCGGGCGGCCTGCGTCAAAATGGCGGCCCCGGACGCCGCGGTGCGCCCCGGGCGCCCCTCCGCAGACCCCGTCCGCGGCCCCCGCACACCCCCGGAAAAACGCTCCATGCGGGTGGAACTGCTCCCCTCGAGCCTGCCGGTCTCGGACGCCCAATTCCTGGTGACCTACCTGGTCAACGAGGCGGTGGCCGTCGATGCCGGCTCCCTGGGGCTCCTCGGCGATCTGCGGCGGCAGGAGCGGGTGCGGCACGTGTTCGTGACCCACGAACACATCGACCACATCGCCACGCTGCCGATCTTCCTCGAAAACGTCTACGAACCGGGTCCCGACTGCGTCGAACTGCTCGCCGCCGAGGGCGTGCTCGACTTCCTCCACCGCGACATCTTCAACGGCCGCGTCTGGCCCGACTTCTTCGCCCTCTCCACCGGCGACGACCGGTTCGTGCACGGCACACCGGTCGTGCCCGGCACGCCGCTGACGCGGGCTGGCCTGAGGATCACGCCGCTGCCGGTCTCGCATGTCGATGGCTCCCTCGGCCTGCTCGTCGACGACGGCCGCGCGGCCGTGGCCTTCCCCTCCGATACGGGGCCGACGGACGGCTTCTGGCGACATCTCGCGGCCTGCGACCGGCTCCAGGCCGTGTTTCTGGAAGTCAGCTTCCCTGACTCGATGGCCGATCTCGCCACGACCACGGGGCATCACTGCCCGCGGTCGTTCGCCGCCGAGATTCGCAAACTCGACCGCGACGTCCGCTGGATCGTCGTGCATCGCAAGGCCCGTCATGCCGGCAAGATCGCCCGCGAACTGGCGGCGCTCGGCCTGAAGAACGTCGAGCTCGTCGAGCCCGGCCGCGGCTACGAGTTCTGAACCACGTCAGGCCTTGGCCCGGGCGACCTTCCGCCGCTCGTGCTCCGAGAGCAGGATCTTGCGGAGGCGGATCACGGCGGGCGTGACCTCCACGAGTTCGTCCTCTTCGATGTATTCCAGCGCCTCCTCCAGCGACATCCGCCGCGGAGGCTTGAGCAGGATGTTGCGGTCGCTGCCGCTCGCCCGCATGTTCGTGAGCTTCTTTTCCTTCGTGGGGTTCACGGTCATGTCGTCGCTGCGGGCGTTTTCCCCGCAGATCATGCCCTCGTAGACCTCGTCGCCCGGCTCGATGAACAGGTCGGCCCGCTCCTGAAGTCCGTCGAGCCCGAAGGCCACGGCCTTGCCGGGCACCATCGACACGAGCACGCCGTTGGCCCTCCCCGCCACCTCGCCCTCGAGCGGCGCCCACCGCTCGAAGCGGTGGTGCATGATCGCGGTGCCCTGCGTGGCGTTGAGCACGCGGGTACGGAGGCCGATCAGGCCGCGGGCGGGAATCGAGAACGTGGTGTGGGCGAACTCGCCCCGGGAGCCCATGTGCTTGAGCTGGCCGCGGCGGGAGCCGGTGAGCTCCATCACGGGGCCGAGCTTGTCGTGCGGCACCTCGACGACGAGCGTCTCGAAGGGCTCGAGGATCGTGTCCCCCTCCCTCCGCAGGATCACCTTCGGCTTGCCGACGGAAATCTCGAAGCCCTCCCGCCGCATCGTCTCGATGAGCACGGAGAGGTGGAGCAGGCCGCGGCCCGAGACGGCGAACTGCTCGCTCCCCTCGATCGGCTCCACCCGCAGGGCCACGTTCTTCTCCAGCTCCTTGTCGAGCCGGTCGCGGAGATGGCGGGTGGTGAGAAACTTGCCCGACTTGCCGACGAGCGGCGAGGTGTTGATGCCGAACACCATCGACAGCGTCGGCTCGTCCACGGTGAGCCGCGGCAGCGGCCGCGGATCGGCGGCATCGCAGATGGTGTCGCCGATCTCGACGTCCCCGATGCCGCTCACGGCGGCGATGTCGCCGGCGGTCGCCTGCTCGACGTCGATGCGGCCGAGCTTGTCGAACGACTGCACGCCCACGAGCTTGGCCGGCACGAGCGTGCCCGCGGCGGTGGAGCGGACGACCGCCGCCCCCTTGGCGAGCGTGCCCGACTCGACGCGGCCGATGGCGATCCGGCCGACGTAGTCGGACCAGTCGAGCGTGGTCACGAGCATCCGCAGGGGCGCCGCGTCGTCCACGAGCGGGCCCGGAATCTTCTCGAGCACGAGGTCGAGCAGCGGCTCCATCGTCCCCTCGCGGACGGCCGGATCATGCGACGCGTAGCCGCCGCGACTGGAGGCGTACACATAGGGAAAATCGGCGAGGTCGTCGTCGGCGCCGAGCTCCAGAAAGAGGCCCAGGATCTCGTCGAGCACCTCCAGCGGCCTGGCGTCGGGCCGGTCGATCTTGTTCACGACGACCACCGGGCGGAGCCGGCATTCGAGGGCCTTGGAGAGCACGAACCGCGTCTGCGGCATGGGCCCCTCGGCCGCATCGACGAGCACGAGGGCCCCGTCGGCCATCCGCAGCACCCGCTCCACCTCGCCGCCAAAGTCGGCGTGGCCGGGCGTGTCCATGATGTTGATCTTCGTACCCTTCCACTCCACCGCGATGTTCTTGGCGAGGATCGTGATGCCCCGCTCTTTTTCCAGGTCGTTGGAGTCGAGCATCCGCTCCGAGAGCTGGCTGGCCCTGAATTGCCCGCTCTGCTGGAGCAGGCAGTCCACGAGCGTGGTCTTGCCGTGATCGACGTGGGCGATGATGGCGATGTTGCGGAGGTCGGTGCGGCGAGAGCCGGTGGAGTCGGGAGACACGGGGAGCGGGAACCTGTATTCAGAGGGAAGAGCCAAGGAATGGTCAGGGGAGCCGGCCGGGATGGGCGGACCGGAATGATGAGGAAGGCTGATGGCGCAGTTTACAGTATTTCAGGAACGGCGCATCGCTGCATAGGCCCGCTCGATGAGCGAGCCCGCCGGTTCGGCCGCGATCGCCGCCACTGCCGCCGCCCGCATCCTCGGCGCACCCGGCCCCGCAACCGCCGCTGCGGCGGCCTCGGCATCCGAGACGGCCCGCAGCCCGACAAAGATGGCGACGAGTTCGTCGCCCCCCAGCCGTGCGACGAGCGTTGCTGCCGCGCTCGCCCGCCGCAGCCGCTCGGTCGCCCGCCGGAGCACCGCATCGCCGGCCAGAAACCCGTCCCGCTCATTGACGGCCTTGAGCCCGACGACGTCGCAGATCAGCACCGCGACCGCCCCCTGCTCTGCCGCGAGCACGCGGTGCAATTCGCCCCGCGTCGCCAAGCCGGTGACATGATCGAGTTCGGGCATCGAGCCATCGTCCCGCAATGCAGCCAGATTCCAGTGCGGCCGAGGCGTGGGTTCGGGGGTGCCCACCCTCCGTCGCCGGACGCTGACTGCGCTCTCGGCATCCTGCCTTCGCTTGTCAGCAAACGCCGGCTCCCGGGGCATGGGCGCCCCCTCACGGCCGTATCCAGGGGGAAGGGCTGCAGGGCCGATGTGACCCTGCAGCCTCGAATGGAGACGAAGGGGATCGAACCCTCAACCCCCGCCTTGCAAAGGCGGTGCTCTCCCAATTGAGCTACGTCCCCGCGACGCGGAACTCGTCACCGAAATTGTATCCACACGGCACCAGCCCCTACAACGGCCTTCGCGTGATACGCGGGTCGCGTGACGATGGCCGCTATACTCTCGCCCGAAACGCAAGCCCGAAACGGCGGTGCCGGTTTTTCGTGTTTCGGGAAAAACCTCGATGGCTGTCATGGTCGCGTCGTCAGTACACCGCGTGCTGTTTCGTTGCGTCCTGCTGACGTTCGTGGTTGCGGCCGCGGCAGGCCCGTCCCATGCGGCCGACGTGCCCGACCTCTGGACGCGACGACAGGGCGCCGACTGGCCTGCCTTCCTTGGTCCCGCAGGTGACGGCACGAGCAGCGAAACGGGCTTTTTCGTCGAGGGGCGGCTGCGCGGTGCGAAGGTGCTGTGGCATCGGGCGGTCGGCTCCGGCTACGCCATGCCCTCGGTCAGCCGTGGTCGCCTGTTCGAGTTTTCGCGGCACGACGGGCAGAATCGGCTGGCGTGCCTCCGGGCCGAGACGGGGGAGCCGCTTTGGGATTTTGCCTACGCGACCGATTACGAGGATCTCTACGGCTACGAAGGGGGTCCGAGGTGCTGCCCCGTCGTGGATGACGACCACGTCTACATCATGGGGGCCGAGGGGGTGCTGCACTGCCTTTCAGTCTGCGATGGCAGCGTGATCTGGAAAGTCGATACCACGGGGCGGTTCGGCGTCGTGCAGAACTTCTTCGGTGTCGGCAGCACGCCGGTGGTGGAGGGCGAACTGCTGATTGCCGCCATCGGTGGCTCGCCGGCCGACAGCCGCAGCGTGCCTCCGGGTCGGCTCGACCGCGTGCGCGGTGCCGACTCCGGCGTGGTGGCCTTCGACAAACGCACGGGCGAGGTGCGGTATCAATTCAGCGACGAGCTGGCGAGCTATGCCAGCCCGACTCTGGCCACGATCGCCGGCCGCCGGTGGGGATTCGTATTCGCCCGCGGCGGTCTGATCGGCTTCGAGCCGGCGACGGGCCGGCAGGATTTTCACTTTCCCTGGCGGGCCACGATCCTCGAGAGCGTGAACGCGGCCAATCCGGTCGTCGTGGGCCCCGAGGTGCTGATCAGCGAGACCTACGGCCCGGGCGCAGCGCTGCTCCGCGTGCAGCCGGGCGGCTGCGACGTGGCCTGGCAGGATGAGCCGCGGACCCGCCGCAAGATCCTCCAGTGCCACTGGAGCACGCCGATCCACCACGAGGGCTTCATCTACGCCTGCAGCGGCCGGCACGTCGGCGACGCGGAACTCCGGTGCATCGAGTGGAAGACGGGGGCGGTGAAGTGGTCCCACGCCGGCCTTGGCCGCAGCAGCCTGCTCTTGGTCGACGGGCACTTCTTCTGCCTGCTGGAAAATGGATCGTTGTTCGTGTTTCCCGCAAATCCGGAGCGGTTCGAGCCGAGTGACGAGATTCCGATCGAGGCCGCGGGAGACGGTGCGGGCGACGGGCCGAAGCGGCTGCTCCGCCATCCCGCCTGGGCGGCACCGATCCTCGCGCACGGCCTGCTCTACGTCCGCGGGCCGGAGCGGCTCGTGTGCCTGGAACTGGAGCGGGGCGATGATGGGCCCTGAGCGGCGGCTGGCTGCGATCGTCCGGGCGGTCGCCGGCGGCATGCTCTTCTGCCTTGCCTTTTCAGGGTCGCTCTGGATTTCGACGCGGCTCTATCCACTCACGCCGGCACTTGGGCTCGTGCCCCCCTTCCCGTGGCCGCTCGATGCGCTGGCTGCCGCGGTCCTCGTGGGGCTGCTCTGTGTCGTTTTGATTCGGCCTCTCGCCTGGCCGCCGGTCGCCGCGGTCGTCATCGTGCTCGTGGCGCTCTTCGCCCAAGACCAGAGCCGGTTGTGGCCGTCCTTCTACACGTTCTTCCTGCTCTTCGTGCTCGCGGCCGGGCACGATCGGCACGGCGGCCCGACCGCGGCGGAACGCACGCTGACAGGCATGCGGCTCGCCGTCGCAGCGATCTATTTCTGGGGGGGCGTGCACAAGCTGACACCGCACTTCTTCGCCGAGGAGTTCCCCTGGTTCGTCGAGCCCTTCACCGGCGTGCTCCCGATTCCCGCGGCCTGGATTCCTTGGCTCGGCGTCGCTGCGGCGGTCGTCGAAGTGGCCTTCGCGATCGGGCTGCTCACACGGCGGTTCCGGCGGCTCGCCCTCTGGGTGGCGCTGGCGATGCACGTCGTCGTGCTCGTCTGCATCGGGCCGATCCGCGGCCACTGGAACGACAGCGCCTGGGCCTGGAGCCTCTCGATGGCCGCGGTCGTCGGGGCGCTCTTCCACGCGGCCGCCCCCTTCGACGCCGCCCTCGTGCTTTCGGGGCCCGTGAAGCGGCTCGCACCGCAGGCGGCCGTCGCGGTACTCGTCGGCATCATGCCCCTGCTCAACGGGGTCAGCCGCTGGGACTCGGCCCTCTCGTTCAACGTCTACAGCGGCAATCAGTCCTCCGCCGTCGTGGTGCTGCAGCCGGATGCGGTCCAAAGCCTGCCGCCCGCGGTCGCCGCCCACGTGACGCGCGGCGACACCTCGGCCGTGCTCGACCTCGACGCCTGGTCGATGGCCGCATTCAACGCGGGCGTCTATCCAGAACGCCGCGTCTTCCGCCGGCTGTTCACCCGGCTGTGCGACTGGGTCGGCCCCGATGCGGCCTGCTTGGTCGTGGTCGAAAAGGCCACGTGGTTCACCCCGAAGGCCACCACGATCCACGCCGGTAACGCCGGCCCCTGAGCGGATGCGGACTCGGATCGCAGGGGGTGGCACGGCACTCCAATGCGCGCGCCAAGATTCGAACTTGGGACCTCCACCTTATCAGGGTGGCGCTCTAACCAACTGAGCTACGCGCGCAGGCGACGGAAGAAGTGGGCCTGACGCCCGCTTCCTGTGGAGGCGAGTCTACGCGTGATTTCGCCGAAGTTCAAAGGGGTGCGATGCTCGTCGGCCACGGCGAAAAATGGCGCTGGCGCCGCCGGCGAATCCGGATAGGTTCACGGCCGGATTTCGCCGACGGACGGCGTGCCGAGAAGCCTCAGGGATGATGTCCATGGAAATCGCGACGGTGTGGTTGAATCGTGACCGCGGCGGCTGTCGCTCGACCGGCGGGCGCCGGATGCTTGCCGCCGGAATCGCCGCGGCGATCGCGTGCGGAGCCGCCGCCACGTCGGCCGCCGCGCCGTCTGTGGAGGAGGCACTCGCTCTTCAGCCCAAACAGAAGGGCGTGGACTACGACCGTCCCACGGCCGACGAAGCCAAGCGGGCGACGATGGGGCAGGATACGGTCGATGGCGTCGCGGCGCTCGTCGTCCGTGGACCGGCCGGCGAGGTGCTGCGGGCCTTCGCCGACACCAACGGCAACCGGGTCGTCGATCGCTGGAGCTATTTCAAGAACGGTGTCGAGGTCTACCGCGACATCGATTCGGACCACGACACGAAGGTCGATCAGTCACGCTGGCTCAATTCGGGCGGCAGCCGCTGGGGCCTCGACCCCGACGGCAACGGCACGCTCGACGCCTGGAAAGTGCTCTCGGCGGAAGAGGCGACCGCCGAGGCCGTGGCGGCCCTCCGCGACCGTGACGCCGCCACGTTCGCCCGCCTGCTGCCGTCGAAGGCCGACCTGCAGGCCGCCGGCTTCGACGGACCGCGACTCGACGCCCTCATGGCCCGCGTCGAGCGGGCGGGGAAGCGGTTTTCAGAAGTGGCGGCCGCACAGAAGCAGGTCGGTGCCGGGGCGAAGTGGGCGAGCATGCTCACCCCGCAGCCGCCGGGCATCCTGCCGGCGGGTGCCCCCGGAGTCGCGCAGGACGTGACCGCCTATGACAATCTCGTGGCCCTGGTCGAGGGTGCGGCCGGAGGCGGCGGACAGGTCTACATCGGCTCGCTCGTGCGGTGCGGCCAGGTGTGGCGGCCGATCGACGTGCCGCAGGTGATGGGCGAGAGCGGCGAGGTCGCGGGGGCCGACGGTTTCTTTTCCCCGCAGGTCGGCAGCCAGTCGCCGGCGGCCGAGGGGCCGTCCCAGGACGAACGGCTCAAACCGCTGATGGCCAAGCTCCAGGACATCGAAAACAAGATGGCCGGCGCCGATGGCGGCAGGCGCAAGGAGCTGGCGGTCGAGCAGCTCGCCGTGATCGATCAGGTGGTGCGGTCGTGCGCCGAGGCAGATCGCGGCTTCTGGGTCCGGCAACTGGTCGAAACGCTTTCGGCCTACGTGCAGGAAGGCCTCGTGCCCGACGGCATCGGCCGCCTGGAGAAGCTCGTGGAAGCGGCGGCGGGCGACGACCGCTTGGCCGCGTTCATCGCCTTCCGGCTCGCCCAGGCCCGATACTCGGCCGACATGCAGCAGTCAGGGGCTGACGGCGAGAAACTCCAGAACCAGTGGTTCGATTCGCTCAAGACGTTCGTCGAAACCTACCCGCAGGCCCCTGAGGCTTCGGAGGCCATGCTGCAGCTGGCGTTTCGCGACGAGTTCGAGGGCCGTGAGAAGGAGTCGATCGACCGCTACCAGCAGATCGTGACGAACTTCGCCGACTCGCCGCAGGCCCGCAAGGCCGCGGGCGCCGTGCGTCGGCTCGAGAGCGTCGGCAAACCGCTCACGCTCACGGGCACGTCGATCGACGGCCGAACGTTCTCCGTGGAGGCGTTTCGCGGCGTGCCCGTGCTCGTGCACTACTGGTCCACCGACTGCGAGCCATGCAAGGTCGATCTCGCCCAGATCCGTGAGCTGCAGGCGAAGTATGGCCCGAAGAAGTTCGGCGTGGTGGGCGTCGCGCTCGACGGCGACAAGGCGAAGCTCGCGAAGTTCCTCCAGGCGAAGCCGCTGCCGTGGCCGCAACTGCACGAGCCGGGCGGCCTCGACAGTCGGCTGGCCGAAGAGTACGGCGTCCTCGCCCTGCCCACGATGATGCTCGTCGATGCCAAGGGCAACGTCGTCGATCGGAACGTCTCCATCACGGAACTGGAGCGGAAGCTCGAGGCTGTCCTCGGCGCGAAGTGAGCCTCGTACTCACCGGTGAACGCGGCAGTCTGCGCAGCCGGGGCGAACGCGAACTGGGTTTGCGGCGGCCGAGCGCCGGCCGTAGTGTCGGGCCTGCTCGTGCCGCCACTGCGACGCGAATCGTTCCCGTCCCCCGTACCGCACCAACCGACGGTGACCCATGCTCATCGCGTTCGCCGTGAGTCCCGCGCTCTGCCTGCTCGGGGTTGTGCAGGTGCTGGGCGTGATCGCCGCCGGGGTGTCACGGCTGGCTGAGGGCACACGTCACGAACGGCTCGGCAACGGGCTCTGCCTCGCCAGCCTGGCCATCATCGGCACGGTGTGCGGTGCCGCCATCCGAATCGGGCCCGACGCCGCCGCGGCCTGCGCCACGACGCTCGCCATCATGACGCTCATCGCCGTCGTGGACGTGTCGCCGCGCGACTGACGCCGCCCCGCCCGCCCAGCCGCCCCACCCCGCCCCGCCCCGCCGGGCCGATGCGGAGCAATCGGAAAAAACCTCTCCTTCGGTGCGACCGGCAGCCGAAACATCTACGGAGGCGTGCTTCACAGCCGCCGCGGGATCGTCTGCCGACCTCGTTTGCCGTGATCGTCCAAGGAGAGATGCATGTCCCTTTCCAGAACCACGTGGCTTTCGGCCGCGATCGTGGCGTCGCTCGTCGGCGGCGTCGTGCGGGGTGAGGATCTGGCGACCTCGGTCGCCACCCGTCTCCGTGAATCCGGCACGCTGGCCGGATACCGAGTCAATGTGAAGGCGAAGGCGGGCACCGTCTGGCTCGAGGGCCGGGTCGCCGACCAGACACAGCTCGCCGCAGCGGTCGGCATCGCGGAGAGCAGCCCTGGCGTGGAGCGGGTCGTGAACCGGCTCGCCGTCGAACCATCGGCCCGTCCGTCCACTTCCGGCTTCGGCCTGCCCCGCTCCACCTGGTCGCTCGTGGGCGGTGAAGCATCCGCGCCGGAGTCGCCCACCGACGCTCCCTCCCGGGGGACGACGTCCACTCCCGCGAGCGGCGGCATGTTCAGCTTCGTCGGCGGCGGCAAGCGGCCCCAGGCCGACGTGCAGCTCGCACAGGCCGTCTCACCCGCGAGCCGGGGAGCCGCGGCCCGACCGACGGCCCGACCGATGCCCATGGCTTCCGCGCAAGGCCGCCCCATGCGGGGCCCGGCTTCCGGAGGCCAGGTGACCCGCACGGCGATGCGAACGGGCATGGGTGAGCCGATGTCGCTCCCGGCTCCTGGTGGCTACGACGGCCCGACCGTCGATGGCCAGATGGTGCCCGGCACGATGCAGTATGGCGAAGGAGGCCCGGTCGAGGGCGGCTACGCCGGCGGCGGTGCCGGCGGCGGCCCGATGGCGATGGGGGGCACGGGCGTCGGCATGCCGCCGGTGCCGGTTCGCGGCGACGGCCCCAACATGCCCAACTACGCCTGGCCGAGCTACTCGGCGTATCCCAACTATGCGGCGCTGCAGTATCCGACCCAGTATTCGCCCACCGCCTGGCCCTACATCGGCCCGTTCTATCCCTACCCGCAGGTCCCGCTCGGCTGGCGGCGGGTCTCGCTCGAGTGGGATGACGGCTGGTGGTGGCTCGACTTCGACGAGCGGCATATCCACAGCCATCACCGGTAGGCGATCACAGGGAAAGCTTTTGCCCAAGAGCCGCCCTTCGACTTCGGTCGGGGGGCGGTTTTTTTTTGCGCCGCCGAGCCACCGCAGGGTTTGCGCATGCGGAAAAATCTGAAAGTTCGGGAGGCGGCCCGGCCGATACCACCGGCATGATCGTTCACGTCACCCCAGTGCGACTCGTTCACGACCGCCGAGGAGTCATCGCGATGCTGGCACGGACCCGGATGCTGACGACGGCCCTGCTCCTGGCAGCGGCCGTGACTTCGCAGAGCGGCTGCTTCTGGCTGACGCAGCAGGGGCCGAACCTCGGACCGCTCGCGATCCCGATCCCGGTGCCGGTCTATGTGCAGAAGCAGAAGGAAGACCAGTTCTGGAACTACGAGCGATACGAGCGGTCGCCCGTGCTCGGCCCCCTGCAGCCAGGCGGCCCCTGCGAGGCGCTCGATGAGCCGAGCGACGACGAGGTGATGCGGGCCCTCGAGAAGGCCCGGCCCGTGCAAGGCAACTGGCCATTCCTCTACGAGGTGCAGCGGAACCGCGTGCGGATCACGAAGTGCAAGATCGGAGACTACGTCGATCCGCCCCGGCACCTGCCGCTCGTCGGCCCCGTGCAGGTGCACCACGCCCACTACAAGTGCACGGTCTACTTCCAGGAAGTGAAGCGGATCGGCTGGCCCGTGCCGCACACCCTGGTGGACGAAGACTGCCAGGAAGTGCTCTACATCGATCACGACCACATGCACATGGTGGGCGACGTCGATACCGGCTGTGACGCGAACTTCTGATCCGCGAGGGTCGTGAGGGTCGTGCCGCCGGGAGCCGGCCGGGCGGAATAACGCCGCCACGCCAGCCGACGGCGTCGATGAACGAGACGCGGCGGAGCATTCCACGGATGGAATGCCGCGACCGCGGTTTCGACGCCGGGGATTCCCCGATGGCCGCCCCACGGAGACGGAACTCCGCGCCACTGCTGCCGCACGCCCCCCCGCTGCTCGCGGTCGTGGCCGTGCTCGTCGCCGCCGGCTCAGCCTCGGCGCAGGCTCCCCGGGCCTGGGCCGGAGGCGACGCGGCGCGGGAGCCTTTGCGGGTGGCTGCCGCGCCTCCTGCCGCCGACGCCCCCGGTGCGCGGGAGAGGGTGATCCCCACGGGCAACCTGCTCGCCACGATCCGTGACGGCGGCGTGCTCATGATTCCGCTCCTCGGCTGCTCGTTCGCCCTCGCCGTATTCGGCATCGAGCGGGCGGTGAGCCTGCGGACGAGCCGCGTCGCCCCCAAGATCTTCGTCGAGCGGCTCATCGAGCGGCTCCAGGCCCGCGACATCACCCGCGGCGAGGCGCTCGACGTGTGCGACGACAACGGCAGTCCGGCGGCCCGCGTGTTCGCCTCGGCGCTCCGCCGCTGGGGCAAGCCCGCCGTCGAGATCGAGCAGGCGGCGATCGATGCCTGCGAACGCGAGCTCAACCACCTCCGGCGCTACCGCCGCGTGTTCAACGGCGTGGCGACGATCGGCCCGCTGCTCGGCCTGCTCGGCACGGTGTTCGGCCTCATCCGCTCGTTCAACGACGTGGCCTCGTCGGGCGCGATGGGCCGACCCGACCTCCTCGCCCGCGGCTTCGGCGAGGCGCTCATCACGACGGCGATGGGCCTGCTCGTGGCGATTCCGGCGATGGTGCTCCACTGGGTGTTCACCAGCCGCGTGGACCGGCTGGCGATGCGGCTCGACGAGACCTGCCAGCTCGTGATCGACGAGATCTCGCACGAAGCGCTCGCGGAGACGCGGGTAGCCGATGCAAAACGCAGGGCGGGGTGAGCGATGCCGCTGGTGCGCCTCACCGACGACGACGAGCCGGCGCCGAACCTCGCACCGATGATCGACGTGATCCTGGTGCTCACGATCTTCTTCATGTGCGCCACGAAGTTCTCCGGCGACGAACGGAAGTTCGACCTCGATCTGCCCCCCGCCGGCGCCGCGGCGGCCGTCGATGGACCGCGGTCCGAGATCCTGGAGGTGGAGGCGGATGGCGACGTGCGGTTGGGCGGCGAGGATCTCGGGATCGATGACCTGCGGCCACGGCTGGCGACGATCCGCGATTCGAATCCCGACGTGGCGGTGATGATCCGCGGCGAGCGGGCCGTGCCCCACGGCCGCATGGCGGAGATCTACGAGGCCTGCCGGGCCGCCGGCGTGCGGCGGGTGGCGATCTCCGTGCGGCCGCGAACGGAGGCGGTCCGGCAGTGACCGACGGCGCACGATGCAGGCCGGGTGGATCGTCTGGGGAGTGATCGCCGCGGCGTCGGCCGCCGGCATCGCCCTGCTCGTGCGCACCCGCTGGCTCCAGTCCCGCACGCTGGAGAAATGCGTCGCCCTTTCCGTGGGGATCCATGTGGTGCTGGCGGCGGTCTGCGCCTTCGTGGGGGGCTTCTCGCCGGCCTCGTGGGGCGCCCGCGACGACGGGCCGATGGCGATGACGGTGGTGATGTGCACCGAGCCGGAGGCCGATGCCACTCCCGCTGATGGTGCCACGATCGCGAAACCGTCGGCAGACGTTCCGGCAGACGTCCCGGCCGATGCCTCCGCTGAAGCGGCCGCTCCGCCAGCCCTCGTGCCGATCGCCCAGGCCGAGCCCGCCGACCTCGTGCCACTGCTCGACGTCGCAGCCGATGCTGAGCCGGCGGCGAGGGAGAACGCGACGCGGACCCCGGCCGCCGAGCCTGCGGCCGCACCCCCGGCTCCCGAGGCGAAGGTCCCGGAGATGTATGCCGATCGCGGCGAGTCGCGGCGGGCCGCGGCAGCGGCGGAACGCGGCGGCTCCGTGCGGACCGAGCAAGCGGTGCAGGCGGCCCTGGCCTGGCTGGCGGCAGCGCAAGAGGCCGACGGCCGGTGGGATGCCGCGCGACACGGCGCCGGCCGGGCCCGGCAGAGCGGAGGCCAGCATCAGGGCAGCGTCGGAGCGCAGAGCGACCACGGGGTGACGGGCCTGGCGCTGCTCGCGTTTCTCGGCGCGGGCTCCACGCACCGCACCGGCGCCCATGCGCGGCAGGTGGAGAGTGGCCTGCGATTCTTGCTCTCGCGGCAGCGGGCCGACGGCTCGCTCGCTGGAGCCGCCGAGTTCTTCGCCGCCCTGTACTGCCACGGCATGGCGACGCTCGCGCTCGCCGAATGCACGGCTCTCACGGCCGACGAGTCGCTCCGGCCCGCACTCGACCGCGCCGTGCGGCACACCCTGGCCATGCAGCATCCATTCACCGGCGGCTGGCGCTATGCGGCCGGCGACCGTGGCGACACGAGCCAACTCGGCTGGCAGGTCATGGTGCTCACGAGCGGGCGGCAGGCGGGGATCGGCGGCCTCGAGCCGGCCGAGGCCCGGGCCCGCACGTTTCTCCAGAGTGTCTCGTCGGGTCGGGCCGGTGGGCTCGCGGCCTACCGCGCCGGTGAGCGGCCGAACATGGCGATGACGGCCGAGGCGCTCGTCTGCCGAATGTTGCTCGGGATGCCGGTCGATCATCCGGCCGCCACCGAGGCGTTGACGATGATCGGGGGATCGCTCCCCGATCGGGCGCGGCCAAACGCCTATGCCTGGTACTACGCGACGCTGGCGTCGTTCCATGCCGGCGGGCAGCAGTGGGAGCAGTGGAACGCCGCACTTCAGGCCGCACTCCTGCCCCTGCAGCGGCGCGACGGCGACGTGCTGGCCGGGAGCTGGGATCCCGACCCGGTCTGGGGCATGCATGGCGGCCGCGTCTATGCGACCGCCTTGGCGGCTATGACGCTCGAGGTCTACTACCGGCATCTGCCGATGCATCGGCAGGCGGGACGGCTCGCTCAGGCGCCCTGACGGCCGCACGGCCGTGACGATTGCGCGGGCTGCGACACCGGCAATTTGACCGCACTCCCGCAAAAACTACACTTCATCGGTCCCGGCGGCGGTTGCCGGCCGGGCCATCCTCGGCGGGCCATCCAGCCCGTCGCCCCGATACGGAGATCGTCACGTGCACGCCTCGCCAGTTCTCGCCATGTTCGGTCTCGGCCCGATGGAGCTGCTGATCGTGGCGGGCATCGTGCTGCTCCTGTTCGGCTCGCGGCTGCCGAAGGTGATGCGGTCTCTCGGCGAAGGCATCGTCGAATTCAAGCGTGGTGTGCAGGGGGGCATCGAGGACGAGTCGGGCCGCCCGCGGGATCCGGGCCGCGTCGAGAGCCACTGATCCGTGCCCATCTGATCCCTGCCCATCGGTCGGTATCTTCCCTCCGCCCTGCCCTCCCCTCGGATTGCAGCATGTTCGGGCTCGGTCCGTTCGAGATCGTCGTGATCGGCGCCATCGCCGTCATGCTCTACGGCAAGCGGCTGCCCGAGGTGGGCCGCTCCGCCGGCAAAACGCTCGGCGAACTGCGGCGGCAGTGGACGACGCTGGCGAAGGAACTCGACGTGGCGGCGCACATCGAAGGCCGCACGCCTCGTCCGGCCGTCACGACCCGCTATGCGAGCGACGAGGCCGATGCCCACCAGGTGGCGGCCCCGCGGTTCGACCCGCCGCCGGCCTCCGACACGCCCAGCTGAAGACGACAGCCGACCGCTGCCGGAGCGCGGTGGCAGGTCGTCCGCGGCGTGCTACACTTTGCCCGCCGGGCAGCTAGCTCAGTTGGTTAGAGCGCTACGTTCACACCGTAGAGGTCACAGGTTCGAATCCTGTGCTGCCCACTCGGCGAAAGCCCCTGGAATCCCTGGTCGATCGCTACCTGCCCTTGTTGGGCAGTGCCTCCGTGGAAGCGACAAAAGGGTGCGCGAAAAGGGTGCGCGGTTCAGCGCGCCCTTTTCCGTCCCCGATCACCCACGTCGGAGGCAGTTTCCAGGCGTCGCACGCGCTGCGGCGACACTGGACGATGCTGGCGCGAGACTTCGGCCCGCGGGCCCTGGCGGAGGTGTGCCGGATGACGGCCCGGCACATCGACATGCGAGGCGACGCCTGGACGTACTCGCCGCCGCAGCACAAGAACACATGGCGACGCCACGAGCGTGATCTTGCGGTGACGACGAAGCCGCCCCTCGACGATCGCGATGCTTGAGGACAGCCTGCGCCGCCACCCGCGGGAGTTCGTGACGCCCTGCGGGAAGTCGCACGAGACGTTCAACGCCCAGGTGCGGAGGCTCGAACCGCGAACAGACCGGTCGATCGCGCCGCTGCTGAGTCCGACCGCTCGGGCCTCGATTCCGGCTTGTTCGCGAAAGCCTCGCGGGGCGAACATCGCGTCCACGACCCGCCCAGACTCACTTCCTGCTTCCGGCCCGCGAGCGAAACAGCGCCGTGCTCCATATGGCCACGGTGGCGCGGGAGGCCAGCCGGACGGCGAGAGACAGGAGATAGTTTCTCCAACCCGAAATCACGTAGTGCCGCCCGGCGTCGAACGCCCTGAGCCCTGTGCGGACCACCGTCTTCACGTCCTCGCCGCGGTTCTGCTCCGCCCAGCCTGGAACACCAGAGCGATCGAAGAACTCGGTCCGTGTCGTTCCCGGGCAGAGCGTCGTCACCGTGACGCCGCTGCCCCGCAGTTCCGCCCACAGTGCCTCGCTGAAATGCAGCACGTACGCCTTGCTCGCCGCGTAGACGCCCATGTAGCCCACGGGCAGGAACGACACGATCGACCCGATATTGATGATGCCGCCATGACCGCGGCGGGCCATCTCTTTCGCGGCCAACAGCGTCAACTCGGTCAGGCCCGAGACGTTGACCTGGATCAACTCCAGGGCCTGCTCGACGTCGGTTCCCTGCACGGACGACACCAGGCCGAACCCCGCGTTGTTGACCAGCAGTTCCAGCTCGATGCCACGCCGGGCCACCTCGGCGAGCAGTTCCCTGCCCGCATGGGGCCGAGCGAGGTCGGCGCAGACGATCTCGCACCGTGTGCCGTGCGTCGCGGCGATCTCCTCCGCCAACTCCCGGAGCCGATCTTCCCGCCGGGCCACCAGGACGCAATTCATTCCCCTGGCGGCCAATTGCCTGGCAAATTCCGCCCCGATCCCCGAGGAGGCGCCGGTGACCACACCCCAGCGGTCGGCATAGGCTTTCAACACGGTGCGACACTCGTCGTGGGCAGGGGATTCGCGGCCGGCAGAGGTCCGCATCCGGCGGAGCCGCGGCCGGCGGAGGATAGTCCGGCCCACGGCGGCGACGCCAGCGGCCGCCGCGGCACGAGGTCGAACGCCCGGGTTTCTCTCCCGCTGATGGCGGGGATCGGAAATGTCGCCCAGAACCCCGGTGTTGTGGGGATTGCCCGGGGATGCTATACCTTTCGACGTTCGACTGACTCTCGTCCGCACTCCTGTCCATCCGGGAACTGCGGTTTGTGCTTTGGCGATGGTCGATTGAGTCGATTCTTGGTTCGTTGATCCAGTTCCCGAGTCCCAGAGGTTTTGTTTGCTATGGCCCGGAAGATTTACGTGGGGAACCTCCCTTGGTCCACCACGTCGGCCGATCTTGAAGCGATGTTTGCTCCGCACGGCGCCGTGCGAAGCGCGGAAGTGATCTCCGATCGTGAGACCGGACGCTCGCGTGGTTTCGGTTTTGTTGAAATGGAGACCGACGACGGCCTGCAGGCTGCGATCAACGCCCTCAATGGGCAGGAGATCAACGGCCGTCCGCTGACGGTCAACGAGGCCCGTGAACGCACGCCCCGCGCGGGCGGTGGCGGTGGCGGCGGCCGTGGCTATGGTGGTGGCGGCGGCGGTGGCCGCGGCGGCTACGGCGGCGGGGGCGGCGGTGGCTACGGCGGCGGCGGTGGCCGCGGCGGCTACGGCGGCGACCGTTACTAAATCTCTGGAAATCGCAGACGGACCCCACAGTCCACGGCGCGGGAGCCGACCCTTTGTGGAGGCGGCTCCCGCGCTCTATTCTTACAGCACCAATTTCCCCTCACGGAACGCGAGAGAGTCGAGATGAGTTTTGCAGGTCCCCGGGCGAAAGCGGCCAAGATGGCCCGCAAGAAGGCGAAGCCCCGTGCCAAGGTCAAGCGGAAGGATCCGATCTTCATCGACGGAGCCCGTCCGCGGCCGCTGTACGTCGACTACAAGGACCTCGAACTGCTCGGCAAACTCGTCAACCGGCAGGCCAAGATCATCGGGCGGCGGAAGAGTGGCTGCACCGCCGCCAGCCAGCACGCCGTGACCAGCGCGATCAAGCGGGCGCGGTTCATGGCCCTCCTGCCGTACGTCGGCGAGTAGGGCCGGTCCTTCCCGCCGCCCCGGCCGGAAACCCACGCGCATGCCGTTCACGACCCGTCGCCGCGTCGAGTTTCGCGACACCGACGCGGCCGGGATCGCCCACTTCTCCGCCTTCTTTTTCTGGATGGAGTCGGTGGAGCACGAACTTCTGAGGGCTGCGGGCATCGCGGTCGTGCAGCGTGATGACGCCGGGGTCGAAGCCAGTTGGCCGCGGGTGTCGGCGACCTGTGACTACACGTCGTCCGTGCGGTTCGGAGACGAACTCGACGTGCTGGCCGGCGTCTCGGCCGTTGGCCGCTCGAGCGTGACCTACGGCTTTCGATTCAGCCATCAGGGTCGGCCGGTCGCGAGTGGCCGGATCGTGGCGGTCCGCTGCCTGATGCACACCGGCCGCAGGCCGGAGGCGGTTGCCATCCCCGCCGACGTCCTCACCCGGCTCGCCCCCTATCGCCTGCCCGGTGCCGCCGCGGCGCCGGCCTGATGCCGGAGGCATGCCATGCTCGAGGTCGACGGCATCTCGAAGGCTTATGGCACCGCGGCCTCGGAGCTGTGGGTGCTCGACGACGTGTCGTTCGCGGTCGAACATGGCCGACGTCTGGCGATCATGGGGCCGAGCGGCTCGGGCAAGAGCACGCTGCTCGCGATCATCGGCGGCCTCGAACCACCGACGCGCGGCTCGGTGCGACTCGACGGCGTCGATCCGTTTGCGGTCGATGCGGCCCGCCGCGCCGCATTCCGCAACGAACGGATCGGGTTCGTGTTTCAGGATCATCATCTCGTGGACGGCTGCACGGCGCTCGACAACGTGCTCGTGCCCGCCCTCGCGCGGGGCCGGGTGCCGATGGAGATGGTCGATCGGGCGGCCGCCCTGCTGGCCCGCGTGGGACTGGCGGGTCGCTCCGGCCATCTTCCCGGCGAACTGTCGGGGGGCGAGCGGCAGCGCGTAGCCGTGGCCCGAGCGCTGCTCCTGCACCCGCAGCTCGTGCTCGCCGACGAGCCGACGGGCCAGCTCGACTCCCGCTCAGCCGCCGCCGTGACCGATCTGCTCGTCGAACTGACGGCTGAAACCGGAGGCGTCCTCATCGTCGTGACGCACGACGCCGAAGTCGCAGGCCGGATGGGCAGCGTGCGGCGGCTGGTCGATGGTCGGCTCGACGCATGAGCCGCGACGCATGAAGACGGGAGCACCATTCACGGCGGCGACGCGGGGCGTGCGGAGCGTCACCGGCCTCGCCCGGAAGCTCGCGCGGCAGTGGTGGCCGCAGATGGCGGCTTTGTCGCTGGCCTGTGGCGTCGTCACGGCCACGATCGTCGGCAGCCTGGGGGTGGGAGACGGCGTGCAACGCGGGCTCGCGCAGCTGGCCCGCGAACGGCTCGGCGGCATCCAGGCGGCCGTGCTCGCCGCCGACGTGTTCACCGACCGGCTCACCGAGCGAGTCGCGACCGGGCTTCGAAACCAGACCGGAGCGACGGCCGTGCCGGCGATCGTGCTGGAGGTGACGGTCGAAGCCGGCACGGGCGGCCCATCGACGCGGGCGACGCTGCTGGCCTGCGACGATGTCGCCCCCCTCGGCTTCGGCACCGCGTGGTCCGACCGTCCGCCGCCGTCCGCCGCCGGCTCCGGCGTGTCGATCAACCAGCCGCTCGCCACCTCCCTCGCGGTCGGCCCCGGTGATGCGATCGTGCTGCGGATTCCCCGCCGTTCCGAGGTGCCTGCCGACAGCCCTCTGGGCCGCCGTGATGCGGGCTCCGATGGCCGGCGGCTGCGGGTCGCCGCGGTGCTGCCCGACGCCGGTCTCGGCCGGTTCGCGCTGCGACCGGTGCAGGCGACCGCGCCGCTCATCGTGACGTCGCTCGCCACCGCTCGCGGCATGCTGCGGAGTGATACCGCGACGAATGCCTTGTTTATCTGCGGTGCGGCAGCGGCCGAACTGCCGACGCTGGACACGACTCTGGAGACACACCTCGAGCCCACGCTCGCAGACTACGGTCTCGCGCTCGAAGCGGAGCCAGCGGGCGGCCCCGGACTTCGACTCACCAGCCGACGACTGATCCTGGCTCCCGAGGTGGACCGGGCGGCGGCGGCGGTGCTCGCGCCGGTCGGCGGCAGGCGGTCGCTGGCATTCCTGGCCGTCTCGCTGGCGACTCACGATCCACGTCCGGGCGCGGATCCACGCTCGGGCGACGCCTCGCCGACCGCATCCGCTCCCTACTCGACCGTGCTCGGCATCGACACCACCTCGCTGCCGGTCGGCGACCTCGTCGATGCGGCCGGCGCCCCCCTGCCCTGCCCCGGGCCCGACGAGATCCTCGTGAACCGGTGGCTCGCCGACGACCTCGCTGCCCAGGGGCGGCCGATCGCCGTCGGCGACCTGCTCGATGTGCGGTGTTTCCTTCCCGAAACCCTGCACGGCCGCGTCGAGGAGACGACGGCCACGTTTCGTATCAGCGGCATCGCGGCCATGCGCGGTGCGGCCGTCGCGCGGGAGCTCGTGCCCGAGGTCGCGGGCCTCACCGACGAGGAGTCGATCGCCGACTGGGATCCACCGTTTCCATTCGAGCCGGCACGCGTGCGGACGACACCGCCGCACGACGAAGACGACCGCTACTGGAAGGACTACCGCGCTACGCCCAAGGCCTTCGTGTCACTCGCCGCTGCCGAGCAGCTCGCGGGCAGTCGATTCGGCCGGTCGACCGCGTGGCATGTGCCCGCCGGCCCGAATCTTGACATCGGCACCCTCCGGCGGCAGCTGGAGGCGGAACTGCGGCCCGAACCGCTCGGCATCCGCGTGGTGCCGCTGCAGGCCGAGGCCTTGGCGGCGGCCCGCGGATCGACGCCCTTCGGCGGACTCTTCCTCGCGCTGTCGAGCTTCGTGATCGCCGCCGGGCTCGTGCTCGTCTGGCTGCTCTTCCGCCTGCTCGTCGCCGCGCGGCGACACGACATCGGCCTCTTGGCGGCGCTGGGCTGGCCGCCCGGCCGGCTGACCCTGCTGCTCGTGCAGGTCGGCGCCGGCGCGGCCCTGATCGGCACCGGCGTCGGCCTGGTGCTCGGTCCCGCGTGGGCCGCAGCCCTGCGCGGCACGCTCGCCCGCGTGTGGACCGCCGACGTGGCGTCAGGCGCCTCGGCCGTCTTCGCGCCGGGGCCGGGATCGCTGCGGCCGCTCGTGGCCGGTGCGGCAGCCGCCTTCGTCGTCTCGCTTGCCGCCCTGGCCGCCGCGGCCTGGAAGACAGCGCGACTCACGCCGCTGGCGGTGCTCCGCGGCGGCGCCGAGGCCGCGACGGCCGCGGGGCGGGCAGGCGGCGGGCATGGCGTCACGCTCGGTCTGGTGATCGCCGCCGTCGTCGCCAGCCTGGCGATCGCGGTGGCCGGCGTCCGCGCCGAGGCGGCCGTGGCGACGGCCGCGTTCTTCGGTTCGGGTGTCGCCGCGTTGGCGGCGATGCTCGCGGCCGCGCGACTCTGGCTCGTCCATGCCGGCCGCCACCGGCCCGTCCGCACGCTCTGGCAGCTTGCCCGCCGCGGCCTCGCCCAGCGACCGGGGCGTGCGCTCGCCGTGGCGACGATCGTGGGCATCGCGCAGTTTCTCATCGTGGCGGTGTCGGCCTTCGCGTTGCGGCCCCCGGTCGATCCGTCTGATCGTCACTCGCCCACTGGCGGCTGGACGACGATCGCGACGTTCGGTGAACCGACGGCCGTGAATCCCGCGGTCCCGGAGGTGCGTGAGCGGCTGGGACTCACGCCTGGGGCGGCGGAGGCACTCGCCGCCTGCGACATCGCGCTCGTGCGGAGCAGCGGCGGCGACGATGCCAGCTGCACGAATCTCTATGCAGCCGCCCGACCGACGGTGATCGGCGTCGGTCCGGGCTTCATGGCCCGCGGCGGCTTCCGGTTTCTCGCCCATGCGGCGACCGGCGCTACCGCGACCGCGGCCAACCCGTGGCTGCTGCTGGATCGCGATCCAGGAACCGGTCCGATTCCCGCGGTGCTCGACCAGGCCACGGCCCAGTGGGCGCTGCGCGTGGGGGGAGTCGGCTCCCGATTCCATGTGACCGGCGACGATGGGACGGTGATTCCGTGCGAAGTGGTGGGGCTGATCGACGGCGGCATCCTGCAGGGCTTCGTGATCGTCTCGGACCGCATGTTCGCGCGGATGTTTCCCGCGCGGTCGGGCTACGGCCTCGCGCTCGTCGACGACACGCTCGTCGCGGCCGCCCGCCGCGTGGATGTCGGCCCCGCGCTGGCCACGGCCTGGGCCGATGCCTGCGTCACGACCGTGCCGGCCGGCGAACGACTGCGTCGGGTGCAAGCGGTGCAGAACATATTTCTCGCCGGCTTTCAGACGCTGGCCGCGGTGGGGCTCCTGCTCGGCACGGTGGGCGTTGCAGCCGTGCAGGCCCAGGGATTGCTCGAGCGGCTCGACGGCCTGGCCGTGCTCAAGGCCATCGGCTTCAGGCCGGCGACCCTGCGGCGGCTGATCGTGGGCGAGACGCTGCTGACCGTCGGCCTGGGCCTGGCGGCCGGCAGCCTCGCCGGCTGTCTGGCGATCACGCCGCTGCTCGTGTCGGGCACGGGCCGGGTGCCACTCGGATGGATGGCCGTCGCCGGCGGCCTCGCGATCACGAGCGCGGGCCTCGCCGCACGCCTCACGTCGTCGTGGCAGACCATCCCGAATCGACCGCGGGCGGAATGAGCGGCCGCAACGCTACGAACAGCGGCCCCCGTCGCTCGCGTTCCCCGACAACAGGCCGCCCCACATCTGCTGCCACACCATCTCCGGCGCGATCGCATCGAGACATTCGTAGGCGGGGCCGTCGGTCCGCTGGCAGGTGTTCCGTTCGCAGGGCCAGCAGCGGATCGGCGTCGAGATCATCCGCACACGGCCCGGCCCCAACGGGCAGGTATGCCGCGGATTGCCGGCGCCCCAGATCACCTGCACCGGCGAGCCGCACAGGGCGGCGACGTGGGCGAGCCCGGAATCGTTGGCAACCGTGAAGGAGGCCCGTGCGAAGAGGCGCCGCAGAACCGGAACCGGCCCGCGGGCCACACAGTCCACGAGGCCCAGCCGCGGATCGGCACACAGGGTCTGCCCGAGCGGCAGATCGCCATCGCCCCCCACCACCACGCCCCGGAGGCCCCTCTCCGCGAAGATCCGCCGCGCCAACTCCGCGAACCGCTCCAGCGGCCAACGACGGGACTCCGCGATCGATCCCGGCGCGAGGATCCAAAACGGCTCCTCCGGTGTCGGCAGGGCCGGCCATTCGCCCCAGGCCTCTTCCAGAGGAAAAAACCGGGGCCGGTCTCGGGGGGCACGCCAGAACTCACTGGCGGGTTCGGTCGGCCACAGAGGCTCGGGGAGGATCCGCATGAACGTGTCGGACCGATGCCGCGTCTGCCCGTCGTCCGCCACCTGCCGCGTGAGCAGCCAGCTCCTTCCATCGCCGCCGTAGCCCCAGCGATCGGCCGCACCAGACCGAAAAATCTGCCAGGCAGCCGTGAGGGAATTGGGCAACGAGATCGCGATGTCCCACGGCCCAAGCGACCGTGCAAGCCGGCTGGCGGCTTCGAGCGACCCGACCTTTGCCCGCAGGCCGCGCCGGGTGGGCACCGAAGCCGTGATCACATCGTCCACGAGGTTGCGAAACTGGATGTGTTCGACCCAGGGAACGCAGAAGGCCGCGATGTGAGCGTTCGGAAACACCTCGCGAAGGCGATGAAAAAAGGGGTACGCCATCACCTGATCCCCGATCCAATTCGGGGTGCGGACCAGGATGCGATGGCTGGCGGGTGAGGAACGAGGCATCGCGGACCTGCGGCAAGGCCGGGTGTTGACCGCGGCCGGTGACGGACACAGTACCGCTCCGCCACGGGGGCGACAACCGCACCGCCTGTCCGCGACCGTGGTATGATCCGCGCCGCCGGCGGCCACATCTCGTCTTGCCGGCGAGTTTTTCGGGCCGGATGATCCGGTCCCCCGAGGCACCCCGAGGCACCCAGAGGCACCCAGAGGCACCATCGATGCTGCAGTTCGTCGGAATGCTGGCCGCGATCGGACTCACGGCCATCTGCTGGGGAACCTACGGGCCGGTGCTCCACTTCGGCCGGGAGGCGATGCATTCGAGCCTGCGGCCCTTCGTGTGCGTGGGAGCAGCCTACTTCGTGATCGCCGTGCTGGTGCCGCTCGCACTCCTCGCCCGTGGCGGCGAGCGGGGCGGCTGGACGACCACGGGTGTGCTATGGAGCCTGGCGGCCGGGACGGCCGGCGCGGTCGGCGCGCTCGGTGTGATCCTCGCCCTCGGGTTCGGCGGCAAGCCGATCTACGTGATGCCGCTGGTGTTCGGCGGCGCGCCCGTCGTCAACACGCTCCTGTCGGCGGCCCTCGGCAAGTCCTTCGATCAGCTCCGGGCGCCGTTTCTGGCCGGGCTCATCCTCGTGATCCTCGGGGCCGTCACCGTGCTCGTCTTCAAGCCGCAGCCGACTGCACCCGTCCCGGCCGGGGCACCGGCCGGGACGGGTGACGCGACCGCCGCTGCCGTCGCGCCCCGGCCCACCGAGCGGTTCGTCGAGGTGCTCGTGTCCGTGGCCCTCGCGCTCGTCGCATGGGGAAGCTACGGCCCGGTGCTCCACCGTGGCCAGGCCGCCATGGGGGGCAGTCGCTTGCGGCCGCTCGTCTGCGTGGGCGCCGCGTACTTCGTGATCGCCGTCGTCGTGCCGCTGCTGCTGCTCGCGCCGCTCGGCGACGCCGGCCGATGGAACGTCGGCGGCTCGCTCTGGAGCCTGGCCGCCGGCTCGCTCGGTGCGCTCGGTGCACTCGGCACGATCCTCGCCTTCACCTGCGGAGGCAAACCGTTCACGGTGATGCCCGTCGTCTTCGGCTGCGCGCCGGTGATCAACACGCTCGTCACGCTCGCGCTGGCCCACACGCCGACGGGCGACGTGAGCCCCTTCTTCCTCGCCGGCATGCTCGTCGTCGCTGCCGGCGCCGCCACCGTGCTCGCCTTCGGCCCCCGCGGCCATGCGGCGGCACCGAAGCCGGCGTAGGCCGCGGCGGTTCGCCGCGCTCAGGTTCCGCGGGCGTGGCCGAACCAGTCGATGTGATGCCGTGGGGCGAACCGAAAGCCATGCTCCCGGCAGGCAGCCTCGAGCCAGGCGGCCGTGCGGCCGAGTTCGGGAGCCGAGCGGCCCTGCGGCATCATCAACACGCGCCTGCGGTCGCGGTCGTCGATGCCCAGTGCCGCAACCCAGTCCACGGCCTCGGCGAGATCGGCCCGCGAATCGACGACGAACTTCAGTTGCCAGCGGCCCGGGTGCATCAGCGTCCGCAGGACGTCGTCGCGTCGGCGGGCGGCCTCGTGCCGCCGGCCCCAGTTGCCCGGCACGGCGGCCGCCGGCGCCGACGACGCGAGCTTCGGACTGATCGACATCAGATCGGCTTCCACGCGACGCGTTCCGGGCAGCACGCTGCCGGCCGTCTCCACGGTCACGTGGATGCCGGCCGCCCGCAGTCTCGCGGACAGTTCGACCGTCTCCTCGAACAGCAGCGGCTCGCCCCCGGTGATGACCGCATGACGCATGCCCGAGGCCATGACGCGGTCGGCGATTCGCGATACGCTCCACTCATCCCCCTCCGGAGCCCATGACGTGAACGGGGTGTCGCACCACGTGCAGCGGAGGTTGCAGCCGCTCGCGCGGACGAATACGCACGGCGTGCCCGCGAGCAACCCCTCTCCCTGGAGCGATGCATAGATCTCGGCGATGCGCACGCGCGGCCTGCCCTCGTCACTGCCAGCGGCCGGGATCGCACCGCGGATCAGCCGCGCCGGCGGCGGCGAAGCCCGCGGCCCGGATCAGGCACGAATCACACCCACCGCACGGCCGACCACCCGGCAGCGGGTCGTAGCAACTCGTCGTGAGTCCGTAGTCGATGCCGAAGCCGATTCCCACGCGAATGATCTCGGCCTTCGTCATGGAGATCAGCGGCGCGAGAATCTCGATCGGCCGCCCCTCGACGCCCGCCTTGGTCGCCACGCGGGCCAGCCGCCCGAAGGCCTCGATGAACTCGGGCCGGCAGTCCGGATAGCCGCTGAAATCGACCGCGTTCACGCCCAGCACGATCGCGTCGGCCCCCGACGCCTCGGCCATTCCGAGGGCCAGGGCGAGGAAGACCGTGTTTCGGGCGGGCACGTAGGTCACGGGGATGCCCGCAGCCATCGCGGCCTCGGAGCGACCCTTCGGCACGTGGGCCGTCGCATCGACCAGCGCGCTGCCGCCGAATGCGGCCAGATCGAGCGGCAGGACGACGTGGTGACCGATACCCAGGGCCCGGGCCACGTCGCGTGCCGCATCGATTTCCAGCCGGTGCCGCTGGCCATACTCAACCGACAAAGCCGCCAGCCGAAAGCCTTGGGCCAGCGCCCAGCCGGCGGCCGTGGCCGAATCGAGCCCGCCCGAGAGGAGCACGACGGCGGTGCGGCCGGCGGGCGAGCCCTGCCCGGGGCCCCCCGCCGCGGCTATCGTAGGAGGAGTTTTCATGCCACACTTCACCCCATCATGACACCATCCACACCGTCCCGCGACCAGCTCGAAACCTTCGCCAACCAGTTTCCCAGCCGCGACTACACGATCGAAATCGTGTGTCCCGAGTTCACGTCGGTCTGTCCCAAGACCGGGCAGCCCGACTTCGGCACGCTCACGTTCCGGTATGTTCCCGACCGGTCGTGCGTGGAACTCAAGAGCCTGAAAGTGTACCTGCAGGCATACCGGAACGCGGGCATCTTTTACGAGAACGTCACCAACCGGATCCTCGACGACCTCGTCGCCGTGGTCCAGCCCCGCAAGATGACACTCGTCGCCCAGTTCACGCCGCGGGGCGGCATCAGCTCCCGCATCGCCGTCTCCCACCCGGCCGGCGACCACCTGCCTCCGACTCCATGACGGGCGGGCCCCGCTCCCCAGTCCACGCCAGACGCACCACTCCCGCGAGACCGCCCGATGCCACAGCCCCGCGTCCTCCTCTCCGCCCTGGCCGACGAGTCGGCCTTCCACCTCACGGCCGTGGAGCAATTCTCGGCGCTCGCGGCGCTCGGCCTCGAGTATTACAGCCTGCGATTCATCGACGTCGGCAGGGGCGTGAAGAACGTGATGAAACTGTCGCTCGGGGAGATCCAGAAGATTCGGCGACTGGAGGACGAATACGGGCTCAACGTCGCCTCGATCGCCTCCCCGATCGGCAAGATCAAGCTGGTCGACGAGCCCGACGGCACCAAGAACGGCTACGCGCCGTTCAAGCAGTATCTGGCGAAGGACGTGGCCAAGGCCTGTGAACTGGCCCATGCCTTCGAGACGAAACTCATCCGTGGCTTCTCGTTTTATCCGCCTCGCAACGCGAAGCCGGAGGATTTCCTGGAGGAGGCGGTCGATCGCATCGGCCGGATCGCGGAGGCCTGCCATCGGTCCGACCTCACGTTCGGACTGGAGGTCGAGGCCAACCTCGTGGGCCGCACGGGCCAGTTGCTCGCCGAGATCCATCGCCGCGTCAACCATCCGGGGCTCGTGCTCGTGTTCGACGCCGCCAACCTGATCGTGCAGGGATTCTCCACGGCCGAGGTCTGGAAGCAGTGGGAGGCGATGAAGCCGGGCCTCGGCTGGGTGCACGTCAAGGATTATCGGAAGGTCTCCGGCAAGGCCCGCGGCCGCCACGTCGAGGAAGACCACCTCGCCAACTTCGTGCCGGCCGACATCGGCGCAGGGGGGCACGAGCGAATCCTCGCCGATCTCCGCGGCATGCTCCCCATGCTGTCGAAGAAGCTGGAACGGCGGGGAATTCCAGGCGTGTTCGTCGATCTGGAGCCGCACGTGCGGGGTGGCGGCCAGTTCGGCGGCACGAGCGGCCCCGACGGCATGGGCGTGGCCCTGCGGGCCCTGTGCCGTGTGCTCGATGCGACGAAGGTGGCGTATCACCTCCGCGACTTCGACGACCTCCTCGCGGCCCGCGGTTTATGAGCGCCGCCACCGAACCCGGCAGCTATTTCGTCGCCAACTATCCGCCATTCGCGCGGTGGCATGCCGGGGCGGTGGCCGACGTGGAGCGGGCATTCGACGCCCGCCCCGCGGATGCGTCACTCGGGCTCTACGTCCACGTGCCGTTCTGCCGCAAGCGGTGCAAGTTCTGCTACTTTCGCGTCTACACCGACGTGACCGCCGCGGATGTCGACCGCTACGCGCAGGCTCTCGCAGCCGAAGCGGCGCTCGTCGCTGCCCGACGGGCGATCGTCGGCCGCGAACTGCGGTATGTCTACTTCGGCGGCGGCACGCCGTCGTTCTTGAGCGTGCGGCAGCTCGAGCGGCTCGTGGACGGCCTGCACCGAAGCTTCGGCTGGGATCGGGCCGAGGAGGTGACGTTCGAATGCGAACCCGGCACGCTCTCGGAGCCGAAGGTGCGGGCGCTCAAGGCCCTGGGCATGACCCGCATCTCGCTCGGCGTCGAAAACTTCGACGATGCGATCCTGGAGGCCAACGGCCGGGCCCATCTCTCCGCCGAAATCCTGCGGGCCTGGGAGTGGATTCGGGCGGCGGAGTTTCCGAACACGAACGTCGATCTGATCGCGGGCATGCTGGGCGAGACGTCGGCCTCGTGGCGGCGCACGGTCGAGAAGACGCTGGCCCTCGAACCCGACAGCGTGACGATCTATCAGATGGAACTGCCGTTCAACACCGTGTTCGTGAAGGATGCGAAGGGGGAAGGAAGACACGTGCCCGTGGCCGACTGGGAGACGAAGCGGGCCTGGGTCGACGAGGCGTTCGAGCGGTTCATCGCCCGCGGCTATGCGATCTCCAGCGGCTACACGCTCGTGCGTGATCCCGCACGGGTGCACTTCCGCTACCGCGACATGCTCTGGGAAGGGAGCGACCTCGCCGCGATCGGGGTGGCGAGCTTCGGCCACATCGGCGGCGTGCACTATCAGAACGCCCCGCACCAGGAGGACTATCTGCGGGCGGTGGAGGCGGGCCGCCTGCCTGTGGCCCGGGGCCTGGCTGCCACGCCCCGCGAACTCCTGATCCGCCAACTGGTTCTCGGCCTCAAGCGAGGCCGACTCGACACCCCCCGGCTCGCGCGACGGTTCGGCGTCGATCCGCTCGTCGCCTGGGCACCACAGTGGCAGGCGCTCGCCGAGGCCGGATACATTGAATCGCTCGGCCCCCCGGTCGTGCTGTCCCGGCGGGGGCTCCTTCAGGTGGATGCCCTGCTGCCCCGGTTCTTCGAGCCGGGAATGGACGGCAATTCGCCGGCCTCGTTAGCATCGGCCGGCGCGGGCGGTTGAATCGGTAGGTATGGCGCCGCTCCTTTCCCCGGTAAACACCCCGTGCCCAAAACGATGCCGTCTCCCGCGGTCGCCGGTCACAGCCGGCCGGCCGTAGCGTCTCACTCGTGCCCCGCGGACAAGCCTCGGCGGGAACGCCTGCGGGCGATGGCCGCCGATCTCGTGGCTTCCTGGCGGACACATGGCTTGCCGGCGGCCGTGAGGTCGCCGGCAGGCCTGAGCCAGCAGGCCGAATTACTCGTCTCGCGTGCCGGAGCGGAACCCGACCACGTGGGCTGGACGATGGTCACGATCGTCTCGGAATTTTGGCGGGATCGGCTGGTGGCGGCGGCCAACGGCAGACGCCTGTTGCTGCTGCCCGATTGTCCGTCCGCCATCCCGACGAATGCCCATCCTGACAGCACCGTGCCACATGTCTGCGGAGCCGACTGTGGGCTGGCGACCATCTGGTCGGCCGCCCGCGACAGCGGCTGGGTGGTCGAATCGACTCGGCAGGCCGTGGGGGCGATCGGTTCGCTGTTGACCGGCCAGTACGACGGCGTCCTCGGCGTGGCGAAACTCGGTGACCTCGAAAAGGCGTTCGCGATGCTGCCGGCATTTGCCCTCCCCGTGGGTGCGGTGCCGTGTGCCCCGGTGGTGGAGGGCGGGCGGGCGACGCGGCCGAGCTCGTGCGCCGAGGGCCTCGCGGCGGCTGCGATCGATGTCGACTGGGTGTTGGGTCTGCTCGGCGTCGCCGGGGGTTCGGGAGCGCCGGTGGGCGACTACCTGCCGCTCTTGCGCGAGGCGGCGGAAAGCTTCACGCCCCGCGGCCTGCGCGGGCTTGCGGATCGGCTCGGCATGGATGAGTCGTTCTCGATGGCGGTGCCCGACGGAGGGCCGCTCGCGCCGCTCGCGGCGACTGCCGCCGTGGCGGGTGAATTCGTGTCCCGGGGCGGGAAATTCCTCCGGCCGTTCATTTCTCTCGCGGCGTTCGACGCGGTGCGGTGCGATCTTCACCACGTGTCGGTCCCCCGCGAACCAGGCTATGCAGCTGACGAAACGCTCGTGCGGGACGCCGTGAAGGCGGCGGCGGTGGCGATCGAGGTCTTCCACAAGGCGTCGCTCGTGCATGACGACATCGAGGATGCCGACCGCGTGCGGTACGGGCGACCGACGCTTCACGAGGAGCACGGTGTGCCATCCGCCATCAACGTGGGCGACTACCTCCTCGGCGTCGGCTACCGGATCGTCGCAGGCTTGCCCGGCATCGATTCCGGCACGGCCCGCGATCTGACGAGGATTCTGGCGTCGGCACATGTGCGGCTCGCCCGCGGGCAGGGCGCGGAGTTGTGGTGGCGGGACGCCGCCGACAAGCGGCTCGTGCCGGCCGATTCGCTCGAGATGTACGCCCTGAAGACGTCACCCGCCTTCGAGGCCGCCGTCGCCCTGGGCATTCGCCTGGCGGGCGTGGCGACCACGGGAGTCGTCGATGTCGCCCGCTATGCGCGGCATGTCGGCACGGGCTTCCAGGTGCTCAACGACCTGAAGGACTGGTCGGGCGACCTGGAGAACAACCGCCATGCGGCCGGCGACCTGCTCGGCGGCCGGCCGACATTGATGTGGGCTCTGGCCCATGACAGCCTGCCCCCGGATGCCACCGCCCGGCTTCGCACGGTCGCGGCCCAGGCGGGAACGGTCGGTGCCGGCGAGCGTGAGATCGCCGCCTGCGTGGCCGAGGTTCGAGACCTCTACGAGCGGGCCCGTGTCTTCGCCCGCGCTGCGGAAATCGTGGCCGGCGAACGGGCCGCAGCCGCGACGGCAGCGGCCGCCTGCCGCCTGCCTCGGCTGCGCGAGGTGCTCGAATTCCTGCTCGATCTCGCGGTGCCCGAGGGGGCCGCGGCCCAGTTCTGCGATCAGCCGTCATGACGCCGCCAACCGCCGCGGTGTCTCGGGCCGAACGGCTCGTCGCCCTGTTCGGCGGCTGCGAGGCTTTTGGGTCCGTGCGGGCGGTCGATGCCGCCTCCGTGCCGCAACCGCACCGAGCGCTTCTTGATCACCCGAGCCATATGACGGTGGCGATGGAGCGGTTTCACGGCGGTCCCGTCAGCCTCGAGGTCGTGGCCGCACGACCGGCGGACCGGACGGACACGGGCTATGCCCGCGAGATCCTCCTGCTCGATCAGCGCGGAAGGCGGATTCAATATGGCATCGTGCGGATCGACCTCGGCATGGTGCCGCAGGCCGTAACCCGCAGAATCCTTGCCGCCGATGCGCCGCTCGGTCGCGTGCTTCTCGACGCAGGCTGCCTCTGTGACGTGCAGCACGTGGAACTCCTCGACATCCTCACCGGGCCACACCTCGCCAGCCTCATCGGTGGCGGCCGCACGTTCGGCCGCGTCGCGACGATCACAGTCGGTGGCCGTCCCGCGGTGGAACTGCTCGAAGTCGTCGCCGGCCTCGACGTCCGAGACGATCGTCCCGCGTAAAGCGGGGCGGCATGCAACACCTTGGCCAACGAGGGGCCTGCGCGGCTTTTTCCAGCGTCGCTCAACTGCATGCAGCGCAAGAGGTTGCGACGATCAAGGCGATATTGACGCAACGCGCGGCATCCCGGTAGAGTTGGGTTGTCAGGCAAGGACGGCAAGCACGGAAGCGGTCGCAGGGAACGGAGTCCTGGTTCCCCGCCCCGGGCCCCGCTCTCTGGCCCTGACAAGCCACGTCGGGATGGAGTACGGCGTGATCGACGAGCGATGCGGCAGCCAGGCTGAGTGAATACGACTTGGCTGTGCGGTTACGGCGAGGTTGAGTGATTGCAGCAAGGAGGCCTAGGCGTTCAGGGCTGATTCACCGTTGAGGAGGCCTTGGGCGCCGTTTTGACTAGCTGAACCATGGCTAGCGAGAGGGTGGGAAGCGATGCAAAAGACCGTGTATACGACCGGCGAAGCTGCGAAGATCTGCAAGGTCAGCCAGCAGACGATCATCCGCTGCTTCGATTCCGGACAGCTGAAGGGATTTCGCGTGCCGGGCAGTCGGTTCCGGCGGATTCCACGGGACCAATTGTTCTTGTTCATGCGTGACAATGGCATCCCGACGGATGCCCTCGAAAGCGGCCGCCGCAAGATTCTCGTCGTGGACGACGATCAGGATCTCGTGGAACTCATCACCGATGTGCTCGAGCGGGATGGTCGATTCGAGACTCGGAGCGTGAACAACGGCTTCGACGCCGGCATGATGGTCAAGGACTACCGTCCCGACCTCATTGTACTCGACGTGATGCTACCCGACATCAACGGCAAAGAAGTCTGCCAGCGTGTCCGCAGTGACTCGACCATGGACGAGGTGCGGATCATCTGCATCTCGGGCATGTGCGAGCCCGACAAGATCGAGGACCTCAAGGCATCCGGCGCCAACGAGTTCCTCCAGAAGCCTTTCGAGGCAGAGGTGCTGGTCGATCGGATCTGCAGCCTGCTCGACATCGAGTCGGGCGTGGCGGGGTCGTGATCGGCCGGCGATCTCCGACACCGTGAACCAGGGCCGCCCGCGTTTCCCGGGGAACGCGGGCGGTTCGTTTTGAATGGAGCGTTCCATGGCCGAGCGACTCGATGCCACGGTAGCGGCCGCCCGACTGGAAGCGCTCCGGGAATTTGCCTATGGCGCCGGACATGAGATCAACAATCCGCTGGCCAACATCGCCGCCCGCGCCCAGGCACTCTTGATCGACGAGATCGATCCCGAACGGCGGCGCAGGCTGGCGACGATCGTCGATCAGGCGTTCCGCGCGCGGGACATGATCGGCGGACTGATGGTCTTCGCCCGGCCCCCGAAGCCGATGCCGACTCGGATTGAAATCGACGCGATCCTGACGCCGGTGCTGGATGCCGTCCGGCCGGCGGCAGCACTCAAGGCGGTCAGGCTGGAATACAGTCCGCATCCGGAATCGTGCACCGTCGACGTCGATCCCGCACACATCATTGAGTCGATCCGACTGCTCGCCGTCAACGCGGTGGAGGCGGCCACCGGACGGGTCGCCATGCACGTTGAGGCGGCCGGCGGGCCCGCGGCTGGTTGCGTGGTGACCGTGGCCGACGACGGCCCGGGCATGGCCCGCGACGTGATGCACCGCGCATTCGACCCGTTCTTCAGCGGCCGAGAGGCGGGCCGCGGCATCGGACTCGGCCTCCCGAAAGCGTGGCGGCTGGTCGAGATCAACGGCGGCACGATCGCGGTCGACTCGCGCCCGGGCCGCGGTACTCGGGTCTCGATCTCGCTGCCTGCCGCAGCCGCAGCCTGAGCAGGGGCCGCGCGTTACATCTTCCCCAGACTCGCTGCCCTTCGGGCCGAAGACGGCGGTGCTCGATACCAGTCGGTGCAGGGGCCGACCACGGACTTGTCGGCCTCCACGGGGTTCTCTATCCTCCGCTGGCTTCCCGCTCTCCGGGCGAAGGACCGCCCCATGCGACCCGCACCACGGTGACGTGCAAGAGGGTGGACGTGCAAGAGGGCGTGCAACAGGGATGGACGCATGAATTTCATCGCGGTGCAGACGGGCCTCGACGATTCGGCCGAGATCGCGTGTACGGCTGCGGAACCGGGTGCGCCCCGGGAGGCATGGCGGCGCGGCCCGCCACGCGATGGCCGGAACACCCCTCGGCAGGAACGCCCGACGACGGACGAACTCATTCGCCGCACCACCGCCTGGCTCGAGGCCCGGCAGGCTGCCGACGGACACTGGCGGGCACCGCTCGAAGGCGACACCATTCTCGAGAGTGAGTATCTGCTTCTGTTGGCGTGGGCTGATCGGCTCGACGGGCCGCACGTTTCCGGATGCGCCCGCCGGATCCTGAATCAGCAACTGCCCGATGGCGGCTGGGCGATCTATCCCGGCGGCCCCGTGGATGTGAGCGCCAGCGTGAAGGCCTACCTGGCGCTCAAGCTCACGGGGCATGACCCCGCGACCGGCGACATGCGTCGCGCACGGCAGGCGATCAAACGGGCCGGCGGCCCGTGGGCCGTCAACAGCTTCACGAAGTTTTACCTGGCGCTTCTCGGCCAAATCCCGTACGCGGCCTGCCCCGCGGTTCCGCCGGAGGCCGTGCTGTTGCCCGACTGGTTCCCGGTGAATCTCTATCGGGTATCCGCCTGGTCCCGAACGATGATCGTGCCGCTGTCGCTCATGTGGGCGTTCAAGCCGCTGCGGGATGTGCCCGCCGACCGCGGCATCGCCGAGCTGTTCGCGGCCGCGGATCGATCGGCGCCGGCCCCCGTCGATACCGGTGGCTGGGCACGGTTCTTTCGCGCCGTCGATCACTGCGTAAAAGCCTGCGAGGCCGTCGGTCTCACGCCGCTCAGGCCGCGGGCCGTGCAGGCCTGCCGCCGCTGGATGCTCGCGCGATTCCACGAGAGCGACGGCCTGGGGGCGATCTTTCCGCCGATCGTATGGAGCTATATCGGCCTCCGTGCCATGGGCAGCCCCGAGAATGCCCCGGAAGTGCAGGAGTGCTGGGATCAGCTCGATCGGCTCGTGGAGACGGAGAACGACGGCACGCAACGGCTGGAGCCCTGTCGATCGCCCGTCTGGGACACCGCGATCTCGCTGATCGCCGTCGTCGAGGGCCGGGCTGAAGACACGCGCAGCGCAACCGCCGAACGGGCCATCGACTGGCTGCTCGACCACGAGATCCGCGCCGCCGGGGATTGGGCCCGACGGGTGGCCGCCGAGCCCGCCGGCTGGTGCTTCGAGTATGCGAATCGTTTTTATCCGGACGTGGACGACACGGCGATGGTGGTGATCGCGCTGGCCACCTGGCGCGACCGGGTCGGCCGGCGGACGCCCGGCCCGCGGCTCGCGCAGGTCGGCGAGTCGATCGCCCGTGCGACCCGGTGGCTCGAGGCGATGCAGAACAGCGACGGCGGCTGGGGGGCATTCGATCGCGACAACAACGTCGAGTTCTTGTGCAAGGTGCCCTTCGCCGACCACAACGCGATGATCGACCCGAGTTCACCCGATCTCGCAGGCCGCGTGCTCGAGGCATTCGGCAAGACAGGCCTGCGGCAGGGCCACCCGTGCGTTGACCGTGCCCTCGACTACCTCCGCCGCACACAGGAAGCCGACGGCTCCTGGTACGGCCGGTGGGGCGTCAACTACATCTATGGCACGTGGCAGGCGCTGGTCGGCCTGCAGGCCGTCGGAGTGCCGGCCGACGATCCCATGGTCACCGCGGCCGCGGCGTGGATGCTCGTCCACCAGCAGTCCGACGGCGGCTGGGGCGAGACACCCGACAGCTACGCCGACAAGTCGCTCGCCGGTGTCGGCGCCCCGACGGCATCGCAGACGGCCTGGGCCATCTGCGGCCTGATCGCGGCCGGTCACGGCGACTCGCGGGCGGTGCACCGCGGCGTGCAGTGGCTCGCCACCCACCAGCAGACCGACGGCACGTGGTCCCAGCGCGAGTTCACGGGCACCGGATTCCCGAAGGTCTTTTACCTGCACTACCACTGGTATGCGATCTACTTCCCGCTCATCGCCCTGGCCCGGGCCCGTGGGTGTGGAGCCGCGGAGGACAGGGCATGAGCGTTCCGATTGGTCAGATGCTCGCGGTGCTCCGGCACGTTGCCATGCAGCGACTCCGGGGCAACGATCGATATCCGCTCGTCCTCATGCTCGAGCCGCTCTTCCGCTGCAATCTTGCCTGCGGCGGCTGCGGCAAGATCCAGCATCCCACCGAGATCCTCCGATCGCATCTGACCCCCGAGCAGTGCTTCCAGGCGGTGGACGAGTGCGGGGCGCCGATCGTGTCGATTCCGGGCGGGGAGCCGCTGTTGCATCCGCAGATCGAGGAGATCGTGGCGGGGATCGTCGCCCGCAAGCGGTATCTCTATCTCTGCACCAATGCGATCAAGCTCGAGGAGATGCTGCCGCGGTTTCGGCCGTCCCCCTACCTCGCCTTCTCCGTACACCTCGACGGCCCGCGTGAGGAGCACGATCACGCCGTCTGCCGCGAGGGCATCTACGACATGGCCGTTTCGGCCATCCGTGCGGCCCGCCGGGCCGGCTTCCGCGTGACGACCAATTCGACGCTCTTCACCGACGCCGACCCGGTTCGCTACCGGCAGTTCTTCGACGACGTGATGACCCTCGGCGTCGAGGGAATGATGGTGTCACCCGGCTACTCGTACGCCAAGGCACCCGATCAGGACCACTTTCTGCCGAGGCAACGCAGCCAGTCGCTGTTCCGCAGTCTGCTCGCCGATGCGCCGCGCCGGTGGCGGTTCAACCAGTCGCCCGTGTTCCTCGAGTTCCTCAAGGGGGCGTGGGATCTCGAATGCCGCCCGTGGGGCACGCCCACCTACAACCTGTTCGGCTGGCAGCGGCCCTGCTACCTGCTCGACGAGGGTCATGCGAAGACGTTCCGCGAACTCATGGAGGAGACCGACTGGGAGGCCTACGGGCGGGCCAGCGGCAACACAAAGTGCCAAGACTGCATGGTGCACTGCGGCTATGAGCCGGCCGCGGTCGAGGCCACGTTCGGTTCGCTCCGGGGTCTGCTCGGCACGGCGAGGCTGATGATCTTCGGCCCACCGCGCGGCCGGGCCGCTTCGAACGATCAGGTCTCGCCTCCCGCAGCCGGGCCGCGCCTTCAGCCGAACGGCCTGCCCGCCCTGCCGATCCTGCAGTAGCGCACTTCCGGCCGCCATCCATCGCCGGCTCGGGGGCGGTACACGTCTCGTCGCGGTGGACCTCGAGGACTCGGTCCGAATGCTCCTCGAGCTTGCACCGCCCCGTCGCCCACCTGCTTGGGTGAGCCAAGAAAGCTGTAGCGACGACTTGGCAAACCGGGGGACGTAGGCGAGGGGTCGGCGAACGCTCGAGGAGCATTGGGCCGCTGCGGCCCACGCGACGAGACTTTTGCCGCCCCGAAGCCGCCGCTACACCAAAGCCGAACCCGGTCTAGGTTCTGTCTGAGAACTGGGCCGGATCGGCTGCGCCCCGGATTTTTGAGCGGATCGAGACGGCTGAGCCAAGCCGTATCAAGGCGATACGGCGGGCGAAGCCAACGAAGGGCCGCTCGAAAAGACCAAGCAGACGGCCGGATAAAGTTTTCAGACAGAGCCTAGAGCGACTGCTCGCGGACGAGCCGGGCGGCGTCGATCGCGGCCCCGCGGGCTCCGGCGGAGTCACCGGCGGGCATCACGTGAATCGGCAGGTCGGCCTGCTCCTCGCGTTGCCCGGGCATGCCGGCGCGAATTTCATCGACGAACCAGCGGCGGAAGTCGGCCGATGTCTCCACGGCACCGCCGCCGACGACGACCGCGTCGGGGTCGAACACGTTCACCATCTCATCGAAAAAGAGCCCCAGCGCCCGGGCCTGCACACGGAAGATCTCGCGGCAGAGCGGGTCCCCCCGCTCTGCCATCCCGCGTACCTGCCTGGCGGCGGTGGCAATGTCGGCGTGGGCGGCAAGCGGGTGGTCGGGCTCACGGGCCAGGAAGTGTGGCAGCAGCGTGCGGCGGATCGCCGTCAGCGAGCAGAGCGACTCCAGATCGCCGGTCCGGCCGCAGTTGCAGGCGGGCACGAGTCCGTCGATGCCGGGGATCGAGTGAAACGGGATGAGCACGTGGCCGAGTTCGCCGCCGAAACCATTGCGGCCGGTGACCACCCGCCCGCCCGTGACCACGCCGCCACCGAGGCCGGTGCCGACGATCGCCGACACGCTCGTGGCGTCGTTCTCGGAACCGAAGATCGACACGTGCCCCCACAGGGCTGCCGCGTTCCCGTCGTTGAGGTACGTGACGGGCAGGCCGAGCGTGGCCTCGAGCCCCCCCCGCATGTCGAAGCCTGCCCAGGCTGGATGGGCGAAGTTCGTCGAACCGCGGCGGCTCAGCACGCCGGCGTTGCTCGCCGGCCCCGGCGTATCCAGCCCCACGGCGACGAGCGCGCCAAGATCGACGCCGGCCCGCTCGGCAGCGAGAGCAAGGCCCGCGTTGATCTGGGCCAGGCAGACGTCGGGGCCCTCCACGCTCCGCGCCGGGTGCTCGCACAGGCCGTCTATGAGAAACTGCCCACGCTCGTCGAGAAACGTGTAGTTGATCGCAGTGCCGCCGAGGTCGATCCCGGCGACGATTTTCTCGGCTGGCGACATGGACGGGGCTCCTTGCTCGCGGTGAAGCGGACGAAGGCCGGATTACGAACCGGCCGCCTCGCATTGGGCGAAGCCGCGCTTGACGCGGGCCACGATCGCCCGCAGGCCGCGGGCCCGCATCATGCCCAGGATGTCGATGAGCCCCATCCGATCGAGAAACTCGTCGGAGAGCGCGGCCACGTCGCCGATCGGCCGGCCGTTCACCGCCTCGGCCAGGATGGCGACGAAGCCCTTGACTGTCGGCGCCTCGGGGGCCACCTCCGCCGTGAGCTTCGCCCGGCCATCCTCCGCCTCGGTCCAGAGAAACACCGGCGTCTGGCACTCGTGCACCCGCCGATCCTCGGCTGCCTTGCGGGCCTCGTACTCCCGCGACAGCGGCTGCAGCCCCTTGGCGAAATCGACCAACAACTCCAGCTTTTCACGGCCGTCGAGGTCGGCGAACTCACCGACGATCGCGTCGAGCCTGTGCTGCACGCTGTTCACGCTTGGCCTGCCGTCCGGCGTCATGCATGGGCGGCCGCGGGGGCGGCCTTCGCACCACCGGGCTCGGCCCCCTTCGCGATCGGCACCCGCACGCAATTGCCCCACTCCAGCCAGGACCCGTCGTAGTTCTTCACGTTGCCGAAGCCGAGCAGATAGGTGAGCACGAACCACGTGAGGCTCGACCGCTCGCCGATCCGGCAGTAGGCGATCGTGGGCGACCGCCGCTTCATCTTGAGGTCCTTGACGTACAGCTTTTCCAGCTCCTTGGCCGACTTGAACGTGCCGTCGTCGTTGCAGTTCAAGGGCCAGGGCACGTTGAGGGCACCGGGAACATGGCCGCCGCGGACGGCGCCCTCGTTGGGGTAGTCGGGCATGTGCATCCGCTCGCCGCAGTATTCCTCGGGGCTGCGGACGTCGAGCAGCTGCTTGCCGGCCTTGCAGTGCTTGAGCACCTCGTCGCGGAGCGCCCGGATCGACCCGTCCTGCTCCCGGGCCGTGTAGGAGCCGCGCGGATACGACACCCGCTCGTTCGACCAGGGCCGGCCGTCCAGCTCCCACCGCTTCCGGCCGCCGTTCATGATCCGGCAGTCCTTGTGGCCATAGAGCTTGAAGACCCAAAAGGCGTAACAGGCCCACCAATTGTTTTTGTCGCCGTACAACACCACGGTCGTGTCGTTGGAGATGCCCCGCTCGGCACACAGTTTCTCGAACGCCGCCCGGTCGATGTAGTCGCGCTCGACGGGACACTGCAGATCGACCGCCCAATCGATCTCCACGGCCCCCGGAATATGCCCCTGCGTGTAGAGCGCCCGGTCTTCGTCGGATTCGACGATCCGCACGTTCGGATCGGAAAGGTGTCCGGCGACCCATTCGGTCGACACCAGAACGTCAGGATGCACGTAGTCGGGCATGGCGAAAACTCCTCGCAACCGGCGGCGAACCAGGGCCGTACGACCGCGGGAATCCTAGACCATCCCCCCTGCCCCTGCAACGAGCGAGCGCCCCTGGGCCTCGTTCACCGAGGTGTCGTCCGGTACGATTCGGCGGACTCGTTCCCCGCTGACACACCGCACGGAGCAGCTTTCGCCACGATGGGCGCCGCCTTCATTTTCCAGATCTCCGACCTCAACAAGAAGTTCGGCCAGCGCGAGCTGCTCAAGAACGTCAATCTCGCTTTCTACCCCGGCGCCAAGATCGGCCTCCTGGGCCGCAACGGCGCGGGCAAGAGCACACTCATGAAGATCATGGCGGGCATCGACCGGGAGTATGAGGGCGAGGCCCGGCTCGCCGACGGCTACACCGTCGGCTACCTCGAGCAGGAGCCCAAGCTCGACCACAAGAAGACGGTCTTCGAAAACGTGATGGATGCCGTCGATCACTCCCGGGCCGTGCTGCGGCGTTTCGAAGAGATCAACGCGAAACTCGGTGAGCCGCTCGAGCCCGACGAGATGGAAAAGCTGCTGGCCGAGCAGGCGACCGTGCAGGATGAGATCGACGCCAAGAATCTCTGGGACCTCGACCGCCAGGTGGAAATCGCGATGGACGCGATGAACCTGCCGCCGGGCGACTGGGGCGTGACGAATCTCTCGGGCGGCGAGCGGCGCCGCGTCGCGCTCTGCAAACTGCTCCTCGAGAAGCCCGACCTCCTCCTGCTCGACGAGCCGACAAATCACCTCGACGCCGAGAGCGTGAACTGGCTCGAGCGACACCTCGCGGAATACACCGGCACCGTCGTGGCCGTGACGCACGACCGCTACTTCCTCGACAATGTGGCCAAGTGGATCCTGGAAGTCGATCACGGCCGTGGCATCCCGTTCGAAGGCAACTATTCGTCGTGGCTTCAGCAGAAAAAGGCCCGACTTGAACTCGAAGAGAAGCAGGCCAGCGCTCGGCAGAAGACGCTGGACAAGGAGCTCGAATGGGTGCGGATGTCGCCCAAGGCCCGGCAGGCCAAGAGCAAGGCCCGCATGGCGGCCTACGAGAAGCTGGCCGCGGAGCAGGCGGCCGTGCGCGACCAGGAGATCGAGATCTTCATCCCGGCCAGTCGACCGCTCGGCGACCAGGTGATCGACGTGGAGAACATCTCCAAGGGCTTCGGCGACAAGCTGCTCTTCGAGAACCTGTCGTTCCGCCTGCCGCCGGGCGGTATCGTGGGCATCATCGGCCCCAATGGCGCGGGCAAGACGACGCTCTTCCGGATGCTCGTCGGCGCGGAGAAGCCCGACTCGGGCACGATCAAGGTGGGCTCGACCGTCGATATCGGCTACGTCGATCAGAATCGCGACGCCCTCGACCCGCAGAAATCGGTGTTCGAGGAGATCTCCGGAGGCCACGACACGATCGAACTGGGCAAGCGAACGGTAAACGCCCGCAGCTACGTGGCGAAGTTCAACTTCATGGGGCCCGACCAGCAGAAGAAGGTGGGCACGCTCTCGGGGGGCGAGCGGAATCGCGTGCACCTCGCCAAGCTGCTCCGCGGTGGCTCCAACCTGCTTCTGCTCGACGAGCCGACGAACGACCTCGACGTCGATACGCTGCGGTCGCTCGAAGAAGGGATCACGCACTTCGCCGGCTCGGTGGTGGTGATCACGCACGACCGGTGGTTCCTCGACCGCCTCGCCACGCACATCATCGCCTTCGAGGGGGACGGCTACGTGCACGTGTGCGAGGGCAACTTCGAGGTCTACGAACGGAGCCGCAAGGAACGGCTCGGGCTCGAGGCCGATGAGCCGCACCGCTTCCGCTACAAGAAGCTGCAGCACTGAGGCGGGGGGCCCTGAAACGAAAAACCCCCGCGAAGGCCGCTGTTGTCGGCCATTCGCAGGGGTCTTCGAAGCAGAGGCTCCGGTCGGAGTCGAACCGACGATGGCGGATTTGCAATCCGCTGCCTTAGCCACTTGGCTACGGAGCCTTGATAACGACCTCGGAAAAACCCTACGGAAAAATAGGCGGAATGGTCAAGGTCTGTGTTTGACGAAGCCCGTGCCGGTCGTGCCGCACGCGCCGAACCTTCCGGCCAAGCCTAGCATCGGCCATCCGGTGACTCGGGCTTCAATTCGGTTGTTTTGCGGCCGATTCAGCCCTGGTTTGGCCGCTTTCGCAAACGGCCGATAGAGTATCGGCCTTCCCTAAGCTTCCGAACCCCCGAGGAGTGTTCCGCGGATGACGACGCAGGCATCGTGCGACATCGGACTCATTGGCCTCGCCGTGATGGGCGAGAATCTCGCGCTCAATATCGCCAGTCGCGGCTATTCCATCGCCGTCTTCAACCGCACCACGAGCGTCACCGACGCCTTTACCGGCGGTCGCGGCAAGCAGCCGAACGTCGTGGGTTGCCACACGCTCCGAGACCTTGTCGCCGCGCTCCAGCCGCCTCGGAAGGTGATGATGATGGTCAAGGCCGGCCCAGCCGTGGATGACCTCATCCAGACGCTCATCCCACTGCTCTCCAAGGGCGACGTCATCATCGACGGCGGCAACACCCATTACAGCGACAGCGAGCGACGCACGAAGGAAGTCGAAGCCGCAGGGCTGCTCTACGTCGGCACGGGCGTGTCGGGCGGCGAAGAGGGCGCCCTGAAGGGGCCGAGCCTCATGCCGGGCGGATCGAAGGCCGCCTGGCCGCTCGTGCGGCCGATCTTCCAGGCGATCGCCGCGAAGGTGGGCCCCGACGGCGACATCCCCTGCTGCGATTGGGTCGGTCCACGCGGTGCCGGTCATTACGTGAAGATGGTGCACAACGGCATCGAATACGGCGATATGCAGCTGATCTGCGAAGCCTACTGGCTGCTCAAGCAGGGGGCCGGCCTCTCGAACGACCAACTCGCCGCGGTGTTCGCGGAATGGAACAAGGGCGACCTCGACAGCTACCTGATCGAGATCACCCGCGACATCTTCACCGTCAAGGATCCCGACACCGGCGACTTCATGGTCGATCGCATTCTCGACAAAGCCGGAGCGAAAGGCACCGGCAAATGGATGAGCCAACTCGCCCTCGACCTCGGCGTGCCGAGCACGCTGGTCACAGAGGCCGTGTATGCCCGATGCCTGTCGGCATTCAAGGAGGCGCGTGTTCGGGCGAGCAGGGTCTTGGAAGGCCCTGATCTCACCGCACACGATCGGCCCGCCGACTTCGTCGAGCAGGTGCGGCAGGCTCTCTATGCGTCCAAGATCGCCAGCTACGCCCAGGGTTACGTACAACTGGCGGCCGCCGCCCAGGAGCACGAGTGGCCCCTCGACTACGGCGCGATCGCCATGATGTGGCGGGGCGGCTGTATCATCCGCGCGCAGTTCCTGGAGCGGATCCACGACGCCTACCGGGCTCAGCCCGATCTCGAAAACCTGATGCTCGCGCCCTACTTTGCCGATGCCTTGGCGAAGGCACAGCGGCCGTGGCGGCACGTCATCGCCACGGCCGCGACGATCGGAGTCCCCGTGCCGGCGTTCATGACGGCGCTGGCCTATTACGACGGCTACCGTCACGCCACGTTGCCGGCCAACCTGCTCCAGGCCCAACGCGACTATTTCGGCGCACACACCTACGAGCGCACCGACAAACCGGGAACGTTCCACACGGAGTGGCTCGATCTCCGGCGCGCGGTGGGCTGAAAGCGAGGCATCAGATGGCCGATTCCTATCTCCAGAATCTGTTCAGCCTGCATGGACGCACGGCTGTCGTCGTCGGAGGTACGGGCGTGCTCGGCGGAGCGCTGGCCGAGGGTTTGGCCAAGGCCGGAGCCTTCGTGGTCGTGGCCGGCCGCGGCGCCGATCGTGGAGTCGCCCGGGTCGACGCGATCAAGGCCGCCGGAGGTGACGGCACTTTCGTGAGCGTCGATGCGGTCGACCGCGAGAGCGTGAAGGCCCTGCTCGACGCGACGGTCCGTGCCCGCGGTCGCGCCGACATCCTCGTCAACTGTGCCGGCGTGAATTCGTCGGTTCCCTACTTCGACATCCCGGACGACGACTTCGCCAAGGTTCTGGACACCAACCTCACGAGCACGCACCTCGGCTGCCAGATCTTCGGCGCCCACATGGCATCGCTCGGCGGCGGCGCGATCCTCAATATCGGCAGCGTATCGGCCGACAAGCCGCTCTCGAAGGTATTCGCCTACTCGGCCTCGAAGGCGGCCGTGGTGAACTACACGAAGAACGTGGCCCGTGAACTCGCTCCCAAGGGCGTCCGGGTGAACGTGCTGTGCCCCGGGTTTTTTCCCGCCGAGCAAAATCGCAAGATTCTCTCTCCGGAACGCACCGCCGCGATCATGTCGAAGACGCCGATGAACCGCTTCGGCACCCCTGACGAGCTGCTCGGCGCCGCGATCCTGCTCTGTGCGCCGGTGGCGGGCAGCTTCATCACGGGGGCCGAAGTCTACGTCGACGGCGGCTTTACCGGCATGAGCCTGTGACATGGCGCACACCGTCGTGATTTTTGGTGCGTCGGGCGATCTCACCAGTCGCAAGCTCGTGCCCGCACTCTACAACCTGATGCGGTCGGGCTCACTGCCGCCCGACACACGGATCGTGGGCTTTTCGCGCACGCCGATGACCGACGACCAATGGCGGGAAAGCCTCCGCGCGACGACCGCGAAACACTGCGATTGCGGCCCGCCCGACGACGCCTCATGGAACCGGTTCGCCGCCGGCATCCATTATCAGCCCGGTGACATCGGGCGACCCGGGGATTTCGCGGCGCTCGAGGCCCGCCTCGCGCGACTGGAGGGGGGGCGTGAGGCGGCCCGGGTCTACTACCTGGCCACCGCTCCCCAGTTCTACGAGCCGGTCGTATCGGCCCTGGGTGCCCACGGCATGGCCACCGAAACGCATGGCCCGCGGCGGATCGTGGTCGAGAAACCCTTCGGCACCGATCTCGCCACCGCCCGGGCACTGAACGAGCACCTGCACGGAGTGTTTCGCGAACGGCAGGTATTTCGCATCGACCACTACCTCGGCAAGGAGTCGGTGCAGAACATCCTGGCACTGCGGTTTGCCAACACGATCTTCGAGCCGATCTGGAATCGCCGCTACATCGACCACGTGCAGATCACGGTGGCCGAAGAGGTGGCGGTCGGACGCCGCGGCCCTTACTACGATGGCGCGGGTGTGCTTCGCGACATGTTCCAAAACCACCTCCTGCAGTTGCTGATGGTGACGGCGATGGAGGCACCGGTGCGATTCGAGGCGACGGCCGTCCGCAACGAGAAGGTGAAGGTGCTCGACGCGATCCATCCGCTCAGTCTCGCGGAGGTGGCCGCCGCTGGTGTGCGGGGCCAGTACCGCGGCTATCGGGACGAACCCGGCGTGCCGGCCGGCAGCCAGACGGCGACGTTCGGGGCGATCCGACTCGAGATCGACAACTGGCGGTGGCAGGGCGTGCCTTTTTACCTCCGGAGCGGCAAGGCGATGAGTTGCCGCACGACGCAGATCGTGATCGGCTTCCGTCAGCCGCCGCTCGAACTCTTCGCCGAGGGCACGCGCACCTTCCACCGCGAGGCCAACCGGCTCGTGATCCAGATCCAGCCCGCCGAGGGCATCCAGCTGCATTTCCACACCAAAGTGCCGGGAGCCGGCATGAAGCTGCGGCTCACGGACCTGGAGTTCAGCTATTCCCGCGAGTTCGCCGGCAGACTTCCCGAGGCCTACGAGCCGCTGCTCCTCGACGTGATGGAGGGGGACGCGAGCCTGTTTGCACGGGCCGACGAGGTCGAGAAGTCGTGGGAGATCATCGACCCGTTCGTGCAGGCGTGGGGAAGTGCCGCGAATCCGCCGATCGACGTCTACGAGCCCGGCGACTGGGGCCCCATGGCGGGCGTCGACTGGATGGCGGCCCAGGGTCGGACGTGGTTCGATCAGTGTCCGGTGCTCGCATGACACCCATCGCCGTCGTGCCAAGGACGTTGTCGATCGGCGACGTCAGGCTCGACGCGCCGGTCGTGCAGGCCGCGCTCGCAGGCTACAGCGACCGCGCCATGCGGGTAATCGCCCGGCGGCACGGCGCGGCCTACTCACTGGGCGAGGTGCTGCTCGATCAGTTCGTCGCCACGGTCGGCACGAATCGACGCAACCTCGCCCGGCTGGCGGTGGCTGATGACGAGCACCCGGTCGGTGGCCAGTTGATGGGGGCCAATCCCGACGACTTCCCGCCGGCGGCCAGGCGGCTCGTCGCCGAGGGCTACGACGTGATCGACATCAATTTCGGCTGTCCCGTCAAAAAAGTGCTCGGCCGCTGCCGTGGTGGTTTCCTGCTCTCGCAGCCTCGAACCGCCCTGGAGATCGTGGAGAAGGTGCGGGCCGCAGTGCCGCCACGCGTGCCGGTGACCCTGAAGATGCGCCGCGGACTCGACGACTCGCCCCGTAGCGTCGACAACTTCTGGACGATCTTCGACGGCGCCTTCGCCGCCGGCGTTGCAGCAGTCACCGTACACGGCCGCACCGTGCAGCAGAGGTATGTCGGACCGAGCAGCTGGGATTTTCTCGCCGCGGTGAAGCGGCATGCCGGCAGTCGCACCGTGATCGGATCCGGAGACCTGTTCTCGGCGGAGGCCTGTGTCGCCATGCTCGACCGCACGGGCGTGGACGGCGTGAGCGTGGCCCGGGGTGCCATCGGCAATCCGTGGATTTTCGCCCAGGCGCGGGCCCTGCTCGAGGGCGGCCCCCCGCCGGCCTGGCCGACGATCCACGAGCAGCGGGAAACACTCCGCGAGCACTGGCGGCTTGCCGTCGAACTCCACGGAGAGCAGCTCGCGGGGCGGACGATGCGGAAGTTCGCGATCAAGTACGCCCGTGTGCATCCTGACTTTCCGGCCGTCCGCGACGCCTTCATCGGCGTGAAAGCCAACGCCGACTGGCAGGCCGTGCTCGAACGCTTTTATTCGGGCGACGGCCCCGGCCGCGATCCCGCAGCCGACGTGGACGAGACAGGCTGACCTCCGGCGGCGAGCGCCGCTCGCGCCTCGTCCGGCATCACTCCCGCCTCGATCCAGCGACCGAGCGCCCATGCGGCGGCCTCCCGCACGACGGGCTCCGCGTCATCCAAGGCCGCCACCAGCGCGGCAAACGCCGGTGGATGCGGCCGATTGCCGAGCGCGATCGCGGCCGACCGTGCGAGCCCGTGCCGCTTTGACCGCAGCAGTGGAGAGCCCTCGAACCGCCGCCGAAAGCCCGCCTCGTCGAGGCCGAGGAGATCGGCGAGCAACGGCGCCGCGCCGGCCTGCCGCGGTTGGAACGCCGGCTCGGCAGAGCCCGGGGCGTGCCGATTCCAGGGACATACCTCCTGGCAGATGTCGCAGCCGAAGATCCAATCGCCCATCCCGGGCCGAAGTTCCTCCGGCACTCCGCCGCGCTCTTCGATCGTCAATGCACTGATGCAGCGACTCGCATCGAGCACGCGCGGCGCGGGAAATGCCCGGGTGGGGCAGGCGTCCAGGCAGGCTGTGCACGTGCCGCAGTGGTCGGTCGCGAGTGGCGCGTCGGCGGGCAGATCGAGGTCCGTGAGCAGGGCCGTGAGGAAGAAGTAGCTGCCCGCCCGGGGGTCGATGAGCATCGTGTTCTTGCCGAACCAGCCGAGGCCCGCCAGCCAGGCGAAGTCGCGCTCCGCCAGCGGCGCCGAGTCGACCACGCCGCGTGTACGACAGCCGGGCACCCGCCCCTCCAGCCAGCGTGCCAGCTCGTTGGCCCGCGAGCGAAGCAGGTCGTGGTAGTCGTCGCCCCAGGCGTAACGGGCCACACGGCCACGCCCCGGCCCCGGCCCCGGAGCCGCCGGGCTGCCGGTGTCCCGGGCGTGATCCGTCGCCAGCATGATGACACTCTTCGCCCCTTCCAAAAGGCTCGCCGGATCGCCGCGGAGCGGCTCATGACGGGCGAGCCAGGCATGCATCGGCCCGGCAAAACCGCTCGTGAGCCAGGACCTGAATGCGTCGTGGTGCGGCGGGCGGCCGAGCGGAGCGATCCCGATCCGCGAAAACCCTTGGCCCATGGCCACGGATCGGATCTCGGCGACGACCCGGTCCGCCGGCCCCACCCGATCGTCCGCGTGCTGCATCGTGTTCACGACGTCCTCATCCTCCATCTCCGCCAGCCGCCGAATGCGTGGCCCGGGCAATCTGGGCAGGCCGGCCCGGCGATTCACGACCGGGGCGGGAATTTGCTCTGGACCCAATCACCGTCGTCGCTATCGTCCCTGCCCATTGTCCTCGGCGGCGGAATCTTTCCCAGTCGTCCCTCAGCGGAGTGCTTGCCGTGCCCCCCGACCACGATCTTGCATCGGCCATCGAACACCGCTCGTATCTCTGCCTGGCGACCGCGGCTCTCGCTGCGGTCGCCCTGCTCTGCCTCGCCGGCTGCCAGACGCCGAACACGGCGGGCACCGTCGCGCCGCCGGCCACCGGGATGATCGGCCAGCCTGCTCAGTACGGCAGTTGGGCCACGATGCCGCAAGGGGCCGGCTACCCGGCCTCGTCGAGCGCTCCCCCCATGCCGGGGCCGGCCACGCAGTGGCAATCCACGATGCCCGCGGCGCCGGCGGCGATGCCCGCGAATTCGCCCCCCGCCAACTCGTGGTCGTGGTCGCAGCCGGCCGCTCCTCCACAACAGACGTACGGAGCCGCGCTTCAAACGCCCGCCCCGAACATCAATGCCCAGGCCCAGCAGTTCGCCAACCAGGTGCAGGCCGCCCCGCAGCAGTACGCCAACCAGATGCAGCAGACGATGGCGAATCAGCAACAACAGCTCTCGAATCAGGCACAGGCCACGATGAACCAATACCAGCAGGGCCTCAACAACCAGTGGCAGCAGATGAACAATCAGCTGCAGAATCAGACGCAGCAGGTGTTCAACGGTGCCCAGCAGCAGGCGCAGCAGTACACGAATCAGGCCCAGCAGGCCCTCACCAATCCCCAGCAACAGGTGACGGCCCAGATGCCGCAGCAACCGGCCCCGAGCACGACGTGGAACCCGTTCGCCACGAGCCCCTCGTCGATGCCGCCCGCCCGCGCCACGCCGATCACGACGGTGCCGCGGTACTGAAACGAGCGGCCGCGGGGCCGTCGATGGCGCCCGCGGGCTGATATCATGCGGGACGGCTCCGTTCCCCGTGATCCACGGTCCCCTGCATGCTCGACTGGCTCAAAGGAATCGCGCCCGGCAGGCGGCCTGCCATCACCGCAGCCACGCGGCGACAGGTCCGCCGGATCGAAGAACTCGCGCCCGCCATGGAGGCGCTCGACGACGTCGCCCTCAAGCGACTCGGCCGCTCGCTGTCCTATCGGGCCAAGGCAGGCGAGCCCGTGGACGCCCTGCTCGTGGACAGTTTCGCCGCGACCCGCGAGGCCGGCCGCCGCCGGCTCGGCATGCGACACTACGACGTGCAACTGCTGGCTGGTGTGGCACTCGTCCATGGCGCGATCCTGGAAATGCAGACGGGTGAAGGCAAGACGCTCGTCGCGACACTGCCGCTGGCGCTCTACGCGCTCGCGGGGAAGGGAGCCCACCTCGCGACGGTCAACGACTATCTCGCCCGCCGCGACGCGGAGTGGATGCGGCCGATCTTCGACAGCCTGGGGCTCTCGGTGGGAGTCGTCGAGTCACAGATGGACTTCGATGCCCGCCGGTCGGCCTACGCCTGCGACGTCACCTACGGCACGGCGAAGGAATTCGGGTTCGATTTCCTCAAGGACCGGCTCATGAACCGGGAGATCGCGGAGGGCCGCGGCGACCTGGGGGCGATGCTGACGGGCGCGGCGGCGGGTTCCGCCGCAAAACTATTGCAACGCCCATACTGGTTCGCACTCGTCGATGAGGCCGACAACGTGCTCATCGACGAGGCCCGCACACCTCTCATCATCGCCTCCCCGCCCGGTGAGGCTCAGGCGGTGCAACAGGCCCTCTTCCGCTTCGCCGCCGGGGCGGCGGCATTGCTCGTCAGCGACGACGACTTCGAACAAGACGTGCAAAAACAGACCTGCGAACTCCTCGGCCGCGGACGCAGTCGGGTGCGGGCCCTCGAACGCCCCCCCGCCCTGGAGGCCACGAGCCTGCTCGAACTGTACGACGCCGTGGAGCGGGCCCTGCGGGCACGGCAGTTCTTCACCCGCGACCGTCAATACGTCGTCAGAGACGGCAAGATCGTGATCATCGACGAGTTCACCGGTCGTGCCGCGGAGGGCCGAACCTGGCGCGACGGCCTCCACCAGGCCGTCGAGGCCAAGGAGGCGATCGAGGTGACGGTGCCTTCCGGCCATGCGGCCAGGATCACGATTCAGGATCTGTTCGCCCGCTGGCCCCATCTCGCCGGCATGACGGGCACCATCGCGACGAGCGCCGGGGAGATCTCGCGGACATACGACGTGGCCGTGGGGGCCGTGCCGACCAATAAACCGGCCATTCGGCGGCGACTGCCTACCGTGGTCTGCGCGGACTACCGGGAAAAACTCGGTCGCATCGTCGCGGAGGTGCAGGAGATGCACGCGATCGGCCGACCGGTGCTCATCGGCACGCGATCGATCGACAAGTCGGAGGATCTTTCGCGACTGCTCGAGGCGGCCGGCCTCCGCCATACCGTGCTCAATGCCCGACATATCGAGCAGGAGGCGGAGATCGTCGCCCGGGCGGGGCAACTCGGCCAGATCACCGTCTCGACCAACATGGCCGGCCGCGGCACCGACATCAAGCTGGGTCCGGGCGTCGAGGAACTCGGCGGCCTGCACGTGATCTGCACGGAGCTGCACGACTCGGCCCGCATCGACCGACAGCTCGTGGGCCGCTGTGGTCGCCAGGGTGATCCCGGCACATGGCGGCTCTACGTCGCCTGTGACGACGATATCCTCATCTCCGGCTACGGCCCCCGGCGAGCCGCGCGGATCGCGGCGAACCTCCGGCGGAGACTGTCCGCGAGCCCTGAACGCGACCCCGAGCCCCTGTTCCGTGTCTTCAATCGCGGTCAGCAACGGGTCGAGGCTCGACACCGCCGCCAGCGCCGGATTCTCGAGTATGTCGAACGGCAGCGGGCGGAAGCCCACGTCCAGATGAGCCAAGATCCGTATCTCGACGCCGCGAGCTAGAGCGGATTCAAGGTAGCTGGAGCGACGACTTGGCAAACCGGGGGACGTAGGCGAGGGGTCGGCGAACGCTCGAGGAGCATTGGGCCGCTGCGGCCCACGCGACGAGACTTTTGCCGCCCCGAAGCCGCCGCTACACCAAAGCCGAACCGGGTCTAGGGACGAGCTCAGGACCAGGGAATGGATGCCGCCGCACGCGGAAGCCGGGGGCCCCGACGTGAAGGATCCCCTGGCTGCCACTCAGGGCTTGTATGGGCGGGCTGAAACGGTTTTCGCGTTGACGCCGACGGGCGGGCTGTGTGACGCTATCCGGCATGCGACGCCCTCTCCGTTTTGCCGCGTGTGGCCTGCTCTGGGCGACGCCTCTCGCCATTACGCGTGCCGGCGAACCGCCCCCCCCGCCACGAGAGCCGGCGGCGGATGGCACCACATCCGTGGTCGTACCGGGCGAACCAGCGGCATCCGCCACGACAGCCCTGCCTGCCGTTGCACCGCCGCCCGCGACTCCCCCCGCGACTGCTCCCGCCGGGCCGCCACGCACCGATGCGGCCGAACTCGTGGCGGCGATGCTCGAGCCACTCGCAGCACGACCGGCCAGGCCGGGGGATGCCGCGCTGTATGCACGACCGTTGCCGCTGCTCGAATCACTCGAACGCTCTGGGGACCGGGCCCGACGGCTCTGGGTCGTGCAGGCGTATTGGAAGGTATCGGCGGCTTTCGCGCGGGTGCGCGCCGCAGCGGAGGCGATCGAGCGGCTCGAGCTCATCGCCCCGGGGAGTGACCCGCACGACCAGTCCACGCTCGACGTCGCGGCCGCGGCCGCCCGCGCCGATCTGGCGGAAGCAAAGGCCCAGCTCGGCGTCACCCAGCAGGAACTCGTCGACCTCGCCCGCCTGCCGCTCGGCGAGCCCCCGCCGTGGCCCGTCGATCGGCCGCTCGCCAGCCCCTACGAGACGCACTTCGACGCAATCTTCGCCAACCGCGCGGCGACCGGCCGCGTGCGGGCCATCGCCCGCACGCTTCCCGCCCGGCACGAGGCGCTCGAGTCGCGGGCGGCCGCGGTGAGATCGGCGACCCACGCGATGGCGATGGCCGAGGCCGACCACGCGAAGGCGAAGCGGCCGATCGAAGCCGTCATCGCCGCACACGACGCCCTGGTCGATCAGCAGCGGGAGTTTCTGGAGGCCACGCGGGCCTACAACCTGGACATCGCGGAGTACGCAATGGCGGTGGCCGACCTCTCGATGCCGGACGATCGATTCGTGTCGATGCTCATCGGCACACCGATCCAGTGGCGGCCACCACCCGGCGGACCGGCACCGGCCGACTGACCCCGCTCTGCGAGCGGTGCTACGATACCGCCATGCTCGCCGCCTCCGCCGACGCCCCGTCTCCCGGCCCGCTCCACATCGGCCCCGTCGTGGTCGATCCGCCGGTGCTGCAGGCCCCGATGGCCGGCTACACGAACTACGCCTACCGGCAGGTGGTGCGGGAATTCGGGGGCGCGGGCCTCCTGGCCACGGAGATGATCGCCGCCCGTAGCGCCCAGTGGCTGGAAACGCACCGCGGCGAACACCCCGACCGACTCTGGGGAGTGCGTGACGAACCGCGGCCGCTGGCGGTGCAGATGTGGGACAACGATCCCGACAACCTCGCCCAGGTGGGCCGACGGCTCGCCACCGAGTTCCACGTGAGCGTGGTCGATCTCAACTTCGGCTGCCCGGTTCGCCAGGTGACGCAGAAGGCACACAGCGGCTCGTGGCTTCTGCGCGATCCCGACCGGGTCGGCACGATCGTGCGCCGTGTCGTCGAGGCCTGCGACGGCGTGCCCGTGACGGCAAAGATCCGACTGGGCTGCGCCGACGACTGCCGGAACGCCATCGAAGTGGCCCAGCGGGTCGAAGAAGCCGGAGCATCGTGCCTCACGGTGCATGGCCGCGTGGCCTCCCAATTCTTCACGGGCAGCGCCGACTGGGAGGCGATCGCCGCCGTGAAGCGGAGCGTGTCGCGGATGCCGGTCGTAGGGAACGGCGACATCGACTCTGCAGAGACGGCGGTGACGCGGCTGCGGACGAGCGGCGTCGACGGCGTGATGATCGCCCGCGAGGCCCTCGCGCGGCCCTGGATTTTCGCCCAGGCCGCCGCCCTGCTCCGGGGCGAGACGCCGCCTCCGGACCCCACGCTCGATGAGCAACGGGAGATCGTGCTGCATCACTACGACCTCGTCTGCCGCCGCTTCGGCGTCGAGCAGGGCACGCTCCTGATGCGGAAGTTCGCCTGTTCCTACGCGCAGGGGCTGGCCGGCGCCCGCGATTTCCGGGGCCGTGTATCGCGGGTCACGACGCAGGAAGAATTCCTCGACGTGATGCGGACGAACTTCCCTCGGCGGGCGACGACTCAGGCGAGCCCGGGCCAGCGGGACTGCACGTCCCTGCCCGCGTAGATCGCGCCATCGCCCAGCGATTCCGCGATGCGAAGAAGCTGGTTGTACTTCGCGATTCGGTCGCTTCTCGACGCGGAGCCGGTCTTGATCTGGCCCGTCGAGAGCCCCACGGCGAGATCGGCGATCGTGGCGTCCTCCGTCTCGCCGCTGCGGTGGCTGGCGATCGAGGTGTAGCCCGCACGGTGGGCGAGCGACACGGCCGCGATCGTCTCGGTGAGCGTGCCGATCTGGTTGACCTTCACCAGGATGCTGTTGGCGACGCCTTCGGCGATGCCGCGACCGAGCCGCTCGGAGTTGGTCACGAACAGGTCGTCGCCGACGAGTTGCACCTTGCCACCGAGCTTCTCACTGATGAGCTTCCAGCCCTTCCAGTCGTCCTCGGAGCAGCCGTCTTCGATCGACACGATCGGGTACTTGCCGGCGAGGTCCGCGAAGAAGTTCACCATCCCCGCCGAATCGAGCGTCTTGCCCTCGATCGTGTAGGTGCCCGCCTTGGCGTCGTAGAGCTCCGTCGCCGCCACGTCGAGCCCGATGGCCATCTGCGAGCCCGGCTTGTAGCCCGCGTTCCCGATCGCCGCGAGAATCACCTCCAACGCCTCGGCGCAGGTGCCGATGTGCGGCGCGAAGCCCCCCTCGTCGCCGACGGCCGTGGCGAGCTTCTTGTCCTTGAGCACCTTCTTGAGAGCGTGGAACGTCTCCACTCCGGCCCGCAGGGCGTCGTCGAACGTGTCGAACCCCAGGGGCATGACCATGAACTCTTGCACGTCGAGCGGATTGTCGGCATGGGCGCCGCCGTTGATGATGTTCATCATCGGGGCGGGCAGGAGGCGGGCGGTGGCGCCGCCGAGATACCGGTAGAGAGGCAGGCCGCAGTGTTCCGCGGCTGCGTGCGCCACCGCCATCGACACGCCGAGGATCGCATTGGCGCCCAGTTCCTTCTTGTTCGGCGTGCCGTCGAGTTCGAGCATCAGTTCGTCGACCGTCGTCTGGTCGAGGGCGTCGATGCCTTCGAGTTCCTCGGCGATCCGCGTATTGACGTTCTCGACCGCCTCGATCACCCCCTTGCCCAGGTAGACGCCCTTGTCACCGTCCCGCTTCTCCCACGCCTCATGGGCACCGGTGCTCGCCCCGGAGGGTACGGCCGCCCTGCCGAAGGCACCGTCGGCCAGCGTCACATCGACCTCGATCGTGGGATTGCCGCGGCTGTCGAGAATCTGGCGGGCGTGGACGTCGACGATCGTGGACATGCGAGGCCTCGGGTGAAAGTGGGGGAATGGTCGGAAACGATCAGGGAACCGGTGCAGCCGCGGCAGCATCATGCCGTGCCGCGGCCAAAGACGCCAGATCGGCCCTGTTTCGGCCGCGGGCGACGATCCGCGAACTCCGCCGTCTGCTATCCTGCCGGGGTGTCTCTGCGTGCGGCCTGCCCCCATCGAGCGAGATTCATGTTCACCGGGCTCGTTGAATCACTCGGACAGGTCGTGGCCGCGACGCCCGAATCTCCCGGTCTGCTCCTTCGCGTCGAGTCGGCCACGATCGCCGCCGACGTGGCGATCGGCGACAGCATCTGCGTGAGCGGGTGCTGCCTGTCGGTTGTGAGAATCGACGGCCCCGGGCTCGACTTCCAGCTCGGCCCCGAGACGCTCGGCCGCACGACGCTCGGCCGGGTCGCGGCGGGCGACGCCGTGAACCTGGAGCGGTCGCTGCGATTCTCCGACCGGCTCGGTGGGCATCTCGTCACCGGCCACGTCGATGGCGTCGGTTCGCTGACGTCGCGAGTGCAGGAAGGGGACTGGGTGACCTGTCGGTTCAACGCCCCTCCCGCTCTCCTCGCCCACATGGCCCCCAAGGGATCGGTCACGGTCGAGGGCGTCAGCCTCACGGTCGTGGATGTGACGGCGACCGACTTCAGCGTCGCCCTGATCCCGCACACGCTCGCGTGCACGACACTCGGGAGTCTGGCGGTCGGCGATGGCGTGAACCTCGAGACCGACCTCGTGTTCAAGTACGTGGCGCGCTGGATGGAAGCACGGCCCGCCGCGGGCGGCGCGCCCCCGGCGGCCGGCGTCACGGGGAGCGCCTGATGCCCGACGACCCGACTCCCGGCCACCTGCTGCCCGCTGCTCCACCCCCCCGGCAGACCACCGCCTATCTGAAGAACCTGTTCGTCGAGGTCGGGTTCACGATCGACGCCCGCCGAGGACAGAACTTCCTCGTCGATCTCAACCTGATCGACCTGATCGTCCGCACCGCCGAACCGCGGCCCGAAGACGTGGTGCTGGAGGTCGGCACCGGCACCGGCGTGCTCACCGAGCGCCTGTCGGCGGTGGCCGGCACCGTGATCACCGCCGAGATCGACCCCCGACTGGCGCAACTGGCCCGCGACCGGCTCATCGATCGCGACAACGTGACGCTCGTGGAAGGGGATGCGTTGGCCGCCAAGCACCGGTTCGCCCCGGACCTGCTCGCCGCCATCGATTCGGCCCGTGCCGCCCATCCCCAGGGCCGATTCCTGCTCGTGGCGAACCTGCCCTACTGCGTCGCCACGCCGGTCATATCCAATTTGCTCGCTCGACCGCGGCCGTTCGACGCCGCCGTCGTCACCGTGCAGCGGGAGCTGGCGGACCGCATGACCGCCGCGGCCGGCACGTCGGCCTACAACGCACTGTCGGTGTGGGTGGGGGCGCAGTGCCGCGGGCAGATCGTGCGGGTGCTGCCGCCGAGCGTGTTCTGGCCCCGGCCGAAGGTCGACTCGGCCATTCTTCGAATTGACGTCGAGCCCGAGAGGCGGGCCCGCATCGCCGACCTCGCCAGGTTCCAGGCGTTCGTCCGCGACGTCTTCTGCCACCGCCGCAAACTCCTCCGGGTGGTGCTGCTCCGGATGGCCGGCGGCAAACGGGAGGCCGCGGCCCGTGACAGGGTGGAGGCCGTATTCGCCCGCATGGGCCTCGCCATGGACGCCCGGGCCGAGGACATCCCGCCGGACGAATTCGTCGCCCTCGAGCGGGCCTTCGCCGCCGGCTGACTGTCCGCTCCGGGCCCACAAACCCGACGCCAGCCGCAGGGTCTGCGACCATTAACCCCCCCTGCTGAGCGAGTCCTGTTTCGCGTTCTTCGCAGGGTGATCCGAAACTTCCGGTTGTCGCGTGCGGACGGGTAAACTGTGGCCGCCCCGAGGGGCGCGTGCCGAATCCCTTGTGCGGTCATGGCGGTTCGCCGGAGCGCGGGTGGAGACGAGTCGAGCGTGATCCCGAATCCTGCCAGTGAAGCCTCGTTCGCACCGACGATCGTCGATCTGCTGCGGCAGCGGGCTGCCTACCGCCCTCACGACCGGGCGTTCACGTTTCTCGTCGATGGGGAAAACGAGGAACTGAACATCACCTACGCCGAACTCGACCGGAAGGCCCGGACGGTCGGCGGCTGGCTGATCGACCGGGGGATGGTCGGGAAGCGGGTGTTGCTCCTCTACCCGTCCGGGCTCGACTTCATCGCCGCTTTCATGGGCTGCCTCTACGGCGGGGCGATCGCCGTGCCGGCCTACCCACCCCGAAAAAACCGCTCCGTCGAGCGAATCGAGGCGATTGCGGCCGACGCCGACGCCGCGGTGGCCCTGACGACCCGTGACGTGCTCGACCGGTTCGACGGCCTCAAGGCCGCGGCCCCGAGTCTCGAGCACCTGATCTGGAAGGTCGACAGCGAACTCGAGCCGGCCTGGGCCGACCGCTGGGAACGGCCCGACATCGACGGCAACACGCTCGCCTTCCTGCAATATACGAGCGGCTCGACCGGCACGCCCAAGGGGGTGATGCTGTCGCATGAGAACCTCCTGCACAACTCCCTGCGGATCATGCAGGCGTTCGAGATCACCCGCAGCCAGTCGGGCGTGTTTTGGCTGCCCAGTTTCCACGACATGGGGCTCATCGGCGGAATCCTCGTGCCGCTCTACGGCGGCAAGTTCAACGTGCTGATGTCGCCCGTGGCATTCCTGCAGAAGCCCGTGCGGTGGCTCCAGGCGATCGCGAAGTATCGGGCCACGATCAGCGGCGGCCCCAACTTCGCCTACGAACTGTGCGTGCGGAAGACCACTCCCGAGCAGCGGGCCGCGCTCGACCTTTCGAGCTGGTCGCTCGCGTTCAACGGCGCGGAGCCCGTCCGTGCCGAGACGATCGACGCCTTCTGCGAAGCGTTCGCGGTGAGCGGCTTCCGACGCGAGGCCTTCTATCCCTGCTACGGCCTGGCCGAGAGCACGCTGATGGTGACCGGCGGGATGAAGTTCGAGCCCCCGGTGATTCGCGGGTTCGATGCCGCCTCGATCGACACGGGTGCGGCGCTGGCACGGCCGGCCACGGCGGCGGGCACCCGGCGACTGGTCGGCAGTGGCCGTGAACTCGACGGCCAGGACGTGCACATCGTCGATCCGCAGACCTGCGAGGCACTGCCGCCGGGCCGCGTCGGCGAGATCTGGGTCAGCGGGCCGAGCGTCGCCCAGGGCTATTGGAACCGCCCGGACGATTCGACCGCCACGTTCGGGGCGATGCTCTCGCAGCCGGAACCGTCGGTGTCGGGCCAGGCGGTGTCGAAGTGGCGGCCGAATCCGGGCCCGTATCTCCGCACGGGCGACCTGGGGTTCTTCGACAACGGCGAGTTGTTCGTCACCGGCCGCCTCAAGGACCTGATCATCATCCGTGGCCGCAACCACTATCCCCAGGACATCGAGCACGCGGTCGAACTGGCGAGCCCGCTCGTCCGGGCCGGCTCGGTCGCGGCATTCGCCGTGGACGTCGAGGGGCGCGAGCGCGTCGTGGTCACGGCCGAGCTCGAGCGCGGGCGCCGGGAGCCTGCCGAGGTCGCGACGGCGTTCGAGGCGATTCGCAGCCGTCTCGCCCTCGAACACGAGGTGGCGGTCGAGGCGATCGTGCTGGTGCGTCCGAACAGCATCCCCAAGACGTCGAGCGGCAAGATCCAGCGGCACGCCTGCAAGCGACAGTTCCTCGACGGCACGCTCGAGGTCGTGGAGCAGCATGTCGGCTGGCTGGCGGCAACGCCGGCGGTGGCCACGCCGCGGCTGGCCAGGCAGCGGCCCGTCGGCGAGGCCTCGCGGGCTCATCGCCCGGACCGCGAACTGCCCCAGGAGATCGTGCAGACGGTCTTCGAGCACGTGCGCCGGATCGCCAAGGAGCGGGCCGGCAGCCTCACGCTCGACACCAACATCGTCGAACTCGGTCTCGACTCGCTCGAACGGATGGAGATCGTGGCGAGCCTCGAGGAGACATTCGGCGGCCGCTTCCCGGAGCAGGTGCTCCCGCTGATCGAGACCTGCCGCGAGGTCACCGAAGCGATCATCGACCACATGCCGCTCGAGGGCCGCTCGAAGGTGCAGGCGACCGCGCCGGCGGCCGAGATTCCCGCCGACGCCTACCGCATCGCCGAGTTCCCCGAGGTGCGGGCACTCGAGCAGAATTTCGCCATGGTCCGCGATGCGGGCCTCGAGAACCCCTACTTCAGCGTCCACGAGGGGCTCACCACCGACCGCACCCGGATCGGCGGCCGCGAGATGGTGAGCTGGGCCACCTACAACTACCTCGGGATGTCGGGTGAGCCGGAGGTGGCCGCGGCGGCCAAGGCGGCGATCGATCAGTTCGGCACGAGCGTGTCGGCGAGCCGGCTCGTGTCGGGTGAGAAGACGATCCACCAGGAACTGGAGCGGGAGATCGCCCGCTTCGTGGGGGCGGAAGACGCGATCACGTTCGTCGGCGGCCATGCGACCAACGAGACGGTGATCGGCCACGTGGTCGGCCCCGGTGACCTCGTTCTCCACGACGCGCTGGCCCACAACAGCCTCCTCCAGGGGGCCGTGCTCTCCGGCGCCCGCCGCCGCCCGTTCCCGCACAACGACTTCCGTGCCGCCGACGAGCTGCTCGGCCAGATGCGCGGCCAGTATCGGCGGGTGCTCATCGTGATCGAGGGCATCTACAGCATGGACGGCGACTTCGCCGACCTGCCGAGATTCATCGAACTGGCGAAGCGACACAAGTCACTGCTGATGGTGGACGAAGCCCATTCGATCGGCGTGATGGGCCGCCGTGGCCGCGGCATCGGCGAGCACTTCGGCGTGAATCCGGCCGACGTCGACCTCTGGATGGGCACGCTCTCCAAGGCCCTGGGCAGCTGCGGCGGCTACATCGCGGGCTCGAAGTCGCTGGTGCGGTGGCTCAAGTACACCGTGCCCGGATTCGTCTACTCCGTCGGCCTGCCGCCGGCCGCGGCCGGCGCGGCCCTGGGAGCACTGCGGCTGCTGGACCGGGAGCCGCAGCGGGTCGAGCCGTTGCACGCGAACGCCCGGCTCTTCCTCCAACTGGCTCGTGAGGCCGGCCTCGACACGGGCCCCTCGGGGGGCTCGGCGATCGTGCCGATCATCCTGGGCAACTCGATCCACAGCCTCAGGCTTTCCCGGGCCCTGTTCGCCCGCGGCATCAACGTGCAGCCGATCCTCTACCCGGCCGTCGAGGAACGGGCCGCCCGGCTGCGGTTTTTCATCACATCGCGGCACACGGCCGACCAGGTCCGGCGGACGGTGGCCGCGATGCACGACGAACTGGCACAGATCGATCCCGGCTACGCCCGTCGGTCGGCGTGAGCACCGGCCGGTGGTGACCCCGCCGGGGGCCGGCCGGTCAGTACCGGGGGCCGGCCGGTCAGTACCGGGGGCCGGCCGGTCAGTATTTGATCTCGACGCCGAAGTCCACGCCGTTGGTGAACACCACGTCCTGCACGTCGCTGGCCCCGGGTCCGATCCGGTTGTAGACCGGGTTCTCGCGGAAGTAGGGGCTGTCCGGGTCGGTGTACACGCTGCCCGGCAGGGGGTTCGTGGGCCGCAGTCCCGTCGTCTTGACGACCCACGGGTTGTCGATGCTCGCCGGCTGCTCCGGGTCGAGCACCTCCGCGTACTGCACCGGCTTGTCCACCGCCTTGTAGGCGGTGTTCGACGACGCCCGCGCGATCGATCCCATCACGAGGCCCGTGTAGCCGGCGTGCAGCGTGATCGCCTGGCTGACGCGGAACTTGCCGCCGAACCGCCACTCGCCGATCGGCGTGAACACGAAGTTGTGCTCGACGTCGTTGGTGGCGTTGCTCTGGCCGACGCCATAGATCTGGAGGAACAGCGGCGGTGGCGTCAACTGCTGGACCAACGGCTGCCCGTTCGGATCGAGCCCCCCCTGCGTTGTCGTGACGGACGGATTGAACGTCGAGCGGATGTAGTCGGCACCGATCGAGTCGGGGAAGTTGGCGCCCCGATACAGCGTGTTTTGCCAGTTCAGCCCGGCCACGAACTTCAACTCGCTGGAAAACGTCCACCGGCCCCGGCTCGACTCCAGCAGGATCGCGAACTCCGGCCCCACCATGTTGTTGAAGGCCGACGTGTCCCACTCCCCCGTCTGGAGCGGCGTTCCCTGGCCCTGTCCGGTGAGCGTGTCCACACCCGTGATTCCCAGCACGTCGCCG
>Ga0214917_10000256_pt1 | contig 68848 bp, 73 predicted proteins | sample LL_1208_BB_MetaG_FD_177983 | JGI IMG/M metagenome (GOLD analysis project Ga0214917, IMG submission 177983) | Freshwater microbial communities from Lake Lanier, Atlanta, Georgia, United States - LL_1208_BB | ecosystem: Environmental > Aquatic > Freshwater > Lake | place: USA: Georgia | collected... | reverse complement strand
GATTTCGAGCTGCTGCCGGAGGGTCTGCTGGAGCAGTGCCGCATCAAGCTCGTCGATGGGTCGGTTAACACCACGCGCCTGAGCGAGCGCTGCTGTGAGTTCGCGATGGTGAACCCGGAGCGCGAAGGCCTGCCCAGCCGGTTTGCCTGGATGGCGGTGGCGGAGCGTGAAACCGGCAACGACCCGCTGCAGGCGATCAAGAAGCTCGATCTGATCAATGGTGAGCGGCGGGTGTGGAGTGCGGCGCCGCGTGGTTTTGTGAGCGAGCCGGTGATGGTGCCCCGCCCCGGCGCCAGCGCTGAAGACGACGGCTGGGTGCTGTGCATGATCTGGAACGGCGCCCGCTGCGCCAGTGATCTGGTGATCCTGGATGCGGCGAGCCTGGCGGAGCTGGCCGTGCTGGAGCTGCCCCTGGCGGTGCCCCACGGCCTGCACGGCAGCTTCGTGCTCGCCTGATGCCCTGGTTCGTGAAGCAGGAGCGGTTCCTGCGCCCCTACGCCGCCATGAAGCCCCACCTGGAGGCCCATCGCCGCTGGGTGGAGGACTTGCGGGCTGATGGGGTGGCGATCCGCAGCGGCTACTTGGTGGATGCGCAGGGTCGTCCGGGCGGAGGCGGCCTGCTGCTGCTGGAGGCGCCTGATCATGCCAGCGCCGAGGCCCTGGTGCGCCGCGACCCGATGGTGATCAGCGGCGGCGTGGAGTGGTGGCTGCAGCGCTGGGTGCCCTTGGCGGCAACGGCTCAAGGCTCAACCAGTTGCAGCAGCTGCGGCTTGAGCATGGCGAAGGCGCGGCCGCGGTGGCCCAGTTGGGCTTTCTGGCTGTGGAGCATCTCGGCAAAGGTGAGGCCCGCTTCGGGCACGAAGAACACCGGGTCGTAGCCGAAGCCGCCCGCGCCGCGGGGGGCCTCCAGGATCGTGCCGCTGCAGATCCCCTCCACCTCCAGTACCACCACCCCGGCCGGGTTGGCCACCGCGAGAGCCGCCGTGAAGTGGGCGCAGCGGTTGGGAGATTCCCCCCGGGCGATCGCTTCGGCGTTCACCGCATCCAGCTCCCGCAGCAGCCGGGCAATGCGGGCGGCATCGCTGTCGGCGTAGCGGGCGGAGTGAACGCCGGGGGCACCGCCGAGGGCGTCGACACTCAGACCGGAATCGTCCGCCAGGGCCCAGCAGCCGGTGGCCCGGGCCACCGCCTCGGCTTTGAGCCGGGCGTTCTCGGCGAACGTGGCGCCGGTTTCCTCCACCTCCAGTCCATCGGGCTGGGGCCGTACCTCCAGGCCGAGTTCGGCCAGCAGGGCTCCGAATTCGCGCACCTTGCCGGCATTGCCGCTGGCGATCACCAGAACAGTGGGTGGGGCTTGGGCTGTCATCGGTTCAGGTGGGTTGGTGGGCCAGGCGGTTTTGGGTGTCGGCATGGGGACCACTCAGGCGCTGGATGTGGTCTCACATGCCGATGCTGCCGCCATGACGTGCCGCCATGACGTGCCGCCATGACGTGCTGCCATCAGGTGCCGTTTTCAGATCGCCTCGGCCAGCTGGCGGGCCCAGGCCAGCACCTCGGCCACCCGCTCGGCGCTGGGTGCCTCGCAGTAGAGCCGCAGCAGCGGTTCTGTGCCGGAGAAGCGCAGCATCAGCCAGTGGCTGGGGCCGAGGCGCAGCTTCACGCCATCGGTGGTGATCACCTCCTGCACCGCAGCGCCGGCCACTTCCTCGGGCGGCGTGGCGGCCAGTAGGTCCTCCAGCCGCTGGCGGGTGGCCATGTCGGGCAGGCGCAGGTCGAGGCGGTCGTAGGCGGCGGCGCCACCGCAGCGCTGCTGCAGGGCATCGATCCGCTCCCCCAGGGGCTGGCCGCCCTCCACCAGGGCCTCGATCAGCAGCAGGGCCGCATAGAGGGCGTCGCGTTCGGGCAGGTGACCGCCGAAGCCCACCCCGCCCGATTCCTCGCCGCCCACCAGCACCTCGCCCGCCAGCATCTCTGCGGCGATGTACTTGAAGCCCACAGGCTTCTCCAACACGCTGCGGCCCAGCTGTTCCGCCACCAGCTGCATCAGATCGGAGCCGCTCACGGTTTTCACCACTGCGCCCGGCAGCCCCTTGGCCCGGGCCAGATGATCGATGAACAGCGGCATCAGCAGCTGGGTGCTGCAGAAGCGGCCCTGTTCATCCACCGCCGCGATGCGGTCGCCATCGCCATCGAACACGATGCCCACCGCCGGCCGGCCGGCCAGGGTGGAGGCACGCACCTCGGCGATCAGCTGCTGCAGATAGGGGGCCAGTGGTTCCGGCGGGTTGCCGCCAAACAGGGGGTCGCGGTTGGCGCGAATCTCGCGCAGGTGGTCGCTGGCGGCGGCCTCCGGCAGCAGGCGGCTGAGGCCGCCGGCGGCGGAACCGTGCATCGGATCCACGATCACCTGCCAGCCGAGGCGCTCCAGGCCGGCACTGAGGGCTCCCGTGTTGATCTTGGCCTTCAGGCCGGCCAGGTAGGCGGCCATGGCGTCGAAGCGGAGGGTTTCGCCCGGGATCGGCACCGTGATGCCGCCCGCCTCCAGGCGCGTTTCCACGCGCTTGGTGAAGTCGCCCTCCACCGAACCGCCGAAGGGGCCCTTGATCTTCAGGCCCAGCCACTCGGGGGGGTTGTGGCTGGCGGTGATCACCAGGGCCCCCAGGGCGCCCCGCTCCACCACCGCCCAGCTGGCGGCGGGGGTGGGAATCGGGCTGTCGGCCAGCACCGGCACCAGATCGGCCCCGCGCACGGCGCTGCAGATCGCTTCCGCCAATTCCGGTGCCAGGAAGCGGCGGTCGTAGCCGATCACGATCTCGCGGCTGTTCAGCCCCTCCGGGGCGGAGAACTCCAGTTCCCGCGCGGATGCGGCCGCCACCGGCAGCAGCCGCTCCACGGTGATGTCCACCCCGAGGATGCCGCGCCAGCCATCGGTGCCGAAGGCGATCGGGCTGGCCTCCAGGGGCAGGGGGGCTGAGGCCATCGGCGGGCTCGCGGCATTGGCCATGGTGCTAGCAGCCAGCCGGGGCCCCTGCGGCCAAGCGGGTGCCGGCGCGGCGGACGGCCACTGCCGCCGCCCTAGCGTTGCTGGCGTGTTCCCAGAGCCTCCGCTCACCGACCGGCTGTTGCGCAGCTGGCTGCGCTGCAAGCGGCGGGCCTGGCTGGATCGCTTCGGCGATCCCGATCAGCGCCTCTGGAGTGCCCACCGCGGCCTCCAGCTCGATGAGCAGCGGCGCAGCTTTTCCACCCTGTTCCCCCAGCGGCCCCAGCGGGGTGAGGCAGCCGCCGCAGCCGGGGCCCCCGCCGTGGTGGGCCTGCGGCTGCGGGGCCTGGCCCCCGGCCGGCCGGCTCTGGCGCTGGAGGCCCATCCGCCCCTGCTGCAGCGCATCGATGGCTCCAGCCGCTGGGGAGCCCACGCCTACCGGCCGGTGCTGTTCCGCCAGGGCCGGCGGCTCACCCGTGAGCACCGCCTGGTGCTGGCCCTCTGGGGCCGCCTGCTGGCCGAGCAGCAGCAGGCGGCCGTGCCCACGGCCCTGGTGCTGGCCGGCGCCGGCCGGGCCCTGCAGCAGGAGCAGCTGCCCCTGGCCGGCAGCCTGCCCCGTCAGCTGGATGAGGCCCTGCAGCGCCTGGCCGACGACCTGCAGCGCCCCGATCCGCCGCCCCTGGTGGCCGATCGCAAGAAATGCGTGCTCTGCAGTTGGCGGGGCCGCTGCGATCGCGATGCCGCCCGCGAGGGGCACCTCAGCGAGGTGAGTGGCATCGGCGCCAAGCGGCGCGACATGCTGGTGGAGCTGGGCATCGGCAGGCTGGCCGATCTGGCCGCCCAGGAGCCCGAGCAGCTGGCCGCTTCCCTGGCCACCTACGGCGAGCAGCACGGCGAGGTGGCCGCCCAGCTGGTGACCCAGGCCCGCGTGCAGCAGCGCGGTGAACCCCTGCGCCGTGATTCAGCCCTGGCCCTGCCGGAACTGGTGGACGCAGCGGGAGTGCTGATCTACGACATCGAATCCGATCCCGACGCCCGCGACGACTTCCTGCATGGGTTCCTGCGCCTGGAGCGCGGCGCCGATGGCCGCTGGCCCGACCTGATCGCCGCCGCCGAGGCGCCCTACCAGCCGCTGCTGGCGCTGCAGGAGCACGGCGAGGCCAGGGTGTGGCGGCGGCTGCAGGCGCTGCTGGCGGCCTACCCCAACTGGCCGGTGCTGCACTACGGCGAAACCGAGCTGCTGGCCCTGGTGCGCATGGCCCAGCGCCAGGGAGCCAGTGAGCGCCAGATCGCCGCGCTGCGGGGGCGGATGGTGGATGTACACCAGCGGATTCGCCGCCACTGGTGGCTGCCGGTGAACAGCTATGGCCTCAAGGCCGTGGCCAGCTGGCTGGGGTTCCAGTGGAGCCAGAAGGGCGTCGATGGCGCCCGGGCCCTGCTCTGGTGGCGCCAGTGGCGGCTGGGGGGCGAGGGCCCCCGGGGCCGTGGCTCGTGCCGGAACCTGCAGCAGATCTTTCGCTACAACCGCGACGACGGCCTGGCCACCTGGGCCGTGGCCCTGTGGCTGCTGCAGCAGGACGCCTGAGGCCCCAATTCTGTACAGGCTGTACGGAATTGGGGAGACCCGCGGATGTCTACCCGCCCCGCGGGCCGCTGCTGCCCCCGTCGCCCACGGGTGGTGCCACAAATCCTGAGGGAACGCGCAGCTCCAGCGGCACCGCAGCAGCTCCGTCGCCCGCCAGCAGCTGGGCCTCCGCCAGGGTCTGGCGCCGCACCAGAGCCAGGCCCTCCACGCCATCGGGGCCCGCCAACGTGGAGGTGATCACACCGGCCCGCTCGCCGGCCGCTGTGGTGAGGGGCGTTCCGGGGCTCAGGGCATCGGCCGCCGCAGGGCCGGTGCGCCCGGCGCGCCAATGGCGCAACTGCTGCTTCACGCCGTCGTAGGTGGCCAGTTTGGCCAGGGTTTCCTGGCCCACGTAGCAGCCCTTGCTCAGGCTCACCCATTCGGCCAGGCCCAGCTCAAAGGGATTGGTGCTGTCGTTCAGTTCGCCGGGGGCCGCCGGGAAGCCCGCCCGCAGCCGCTGGCGCTCCGCCTGCTCGCCGCTGAGCTCCGGCAGGGCCTCCGCCCAGCTGGGCAGGCTGTCGCTCTGCCGCAGCAGCAGCACCGGTTGATCGCGGCCCCCGCCCAGATCCACCGGCGGCCGCAGGGTGCTGGCCTCCCCGGCAGCCTCAGTGGCGCCGAGCATCCGCACCAGGGTGATGGCCTCCACCGGCCCCAGCTGCACCTGGTCGGCGGGGAACAGAACCCGATCGAGGGACTGGTGCACCGCGGCCCCATCGCCGGCGATCACCACCAGATCGACGCCGGACCCATCCACCTGCACCAGCGCCAGGGCGCGCATGCGACCGGTGGGGCTGATCAGGCAGGTGGCCAGGCAGCTGCCCGGTGGGGCCAGTTCGATCGACTGGCTGCTCTGGCCATGCAGAAAGCGGCGGGCATCGGGGCCCTCCAGGCGGATCAGGCTGGCGGGGCTGCTCCAGCGGGAGGGGCCAGTCATGGTTGGGCCGCGGAGCCGGCGTCGCCGCTGGCTGAGCGTGCCGCCACCTCCTCCAGCAGGAACAGGCTGCGCAGCTCCAGGCCGGCGGCCTCCATGGCTGCCTGGCCGCCCTCCTGGCGGTCCACGATCGTGACCACCCGCTCCACCACATAGCCGGCTTCACGCAGCTGGCGCACCGCCTTGAGGGAGGAGCCACCGGTGGTGACCACGTCTTCCAGCACGGTGATGCGGCTGCCGGCAGCTGGCAGCGGACCCTCCAGCCAGGCGCCGGTGCCGTGGCCCTTGGCCTCCTTGCGCACGATCAGGGCATCCAGGGGCCGGCCGGCCAGGGCGGCGGCCTGGGCCACGCCGCTCACCAGCGGGTCGGCGCCGAGGGTGAGGCCCGCCACCGCCACGGCCTCGGCTTCCACCAGGGGCAGCATCTGGGCCGACAGCAGCGCCAGCCCCAGCCCGCTGAGGCTCACGGGCTTGCAGTTCACGTAGTGGTCGCTGCTGCGGCCTGAGGCGAGGGTGAAGCGGCCGTGGCGATAGGCGCGCTCCGCCAGCAGCTGCAGCAGCAGCTGGCGCTGCTCCGCACTGGCCTGGGGCAGGGTCAGCGGCTGGGTCATGCCTCTGGCATTCCTGGGGTTGGCTGTCTAGTTTGCGCCCAGGTGTCTACCGCTCCATGGCTCGCCTGCAGGGCCCCTGTTTCACGGCTGTGCTCTCGGCCGCCGCCGCTCTGGCGGGCAGCGGGCTGCCTGCGCTCGCGGGCCCCGTGGTGTGCACCAGCTCCCTGGAGGCACCCGTGGCCGGCCAGGCGCCGATCGAGCTCACCCGCTGCGCCCCGGTGACCACCACCACGGAACTGGTGGAGCGCCGCTTCTTCTCCTACACCTCCCCCTACGCCCGCGGTGTGGACATCACCCACCAGATCACCGACATCCTGGGCGTTGCCATGGGTGGTGGTGACGGCACCAAGCTGATGGGTCTGGGTTTCCCCGATCAGACGATCGTGTGGGATGGCTCGGCGCTGCAGAACACCTACCAGGTGCTGCTGGAGCAGCAGAGCGCGCCGTTGCCCCTGCGCACGGCCGATGTGTCGAACGGGTTCTGCTCCGGGTTGCCCCAGGGCGGCTGCGGGGCGGGCGCCGGGCCGATCGCCCTGCCGGTGGCCGGCTCCAGCGCCATTCGTGGCCTGTGGTAGATCAACGCCGCCGGGGCTGCGGCCTGCGGGGGTCTAGCAATCTGGTGAATGCAGCGGACTCATAATCCGCCTTAGGCGAGTTCGATCCTCGCGACCCCCATCCCCCTTCACCGTTCCACTCCGCCCTGCCTGCTGAGCGATGCGTGTTCTGGCTCCGGCGGTTCTGTTGGTTCTGGTGGCCTTTTTCGCCGCCTCGGAATTTGCCCTGATCCGGCTGCGGCCCACCCGGGTGCAGCTGCTGGAGGCCGATGGCCGTCCGGGAGCCCCGGCGGTGGCGCGCTTGCAGCGGCGCCTGCGCCGGGCGCTGCTGGCCACCCAGCTCGGCATGACCCTGGCCCTGATCGCCCTGGGCTGGAGCGGCCGCGGCCTGGCCGAGCGCTGGGGGCGCCCAGGCCACCAGATCTGGGTGGATCTGGCGGTGTTCACCGTGCTGGTGGTGCTGGCCACCCTGGTGGGCGGCCTGGTGCCCAAGGCCTGGGTGTTGCAGCACCCTGAGGCCTCTGCCCTGCGGCTGGGGCCGCTGCTGGAGGCCCTGAACCACACCCTGGCGCTGCTGCTGCTGGTGCTGGAGCGGCTGGGGGATGGCCTGTTGAAGCTGCTGGGTCTGCCCCGGCACTGGGATCAGCTGGTGCCGGCCCTCTCCGCCGGGGAGCTGGAAACCCTGATCGAATCCAACAGCGTGACGGGCCTGATGCCCGATGAGCGCGACATGCTCGAGGGTCTGTTCTCCCTGCGCGACACCCAGGTGCGGGAGGTGATGGTGCCCCGCTCCGGCATGGTGACGCTGCCGCTCGATGTGCGCTTCGCGGAGCTGATGGAGGCCGTGCACAACACCCACCACGCCCGCTTCCCGGTGATCGGCAGCTCCCTCGACGACGTGCGGGGCCTGCTCGACCTGCGCCGCCTGGCTGAACCGATCGCCAAGGGCCTGCTGCAGGCTGATTCCCCCTTGGTGCCCTATGTGACCCCGGTGGTGCGGGTGCAGGAAACCACGCCCCTGGCCGAGCTGCTGCCGGTGATTCGCAGCGGCCAACCGCTGCTGCTGGTGGTGGATGAGCACGGCGGCACCGAGGGGCTGGTCACCGTGGCGGATCTCACCAGTGAAATCGTGGGCGATCAGGAAGACCCCGAGAACCCAGAAGACGACCTCCAGCAGCTGCGGGAGGACAGCTGGCTGGTGGCAGGTGATCTGGAGATCTATGAGCTCAACCGCGAGCTGGGGCTGCAGCTGCCCGAGTCGGATGAGCACCACACCCTGGCCGGTTTCCTGCTGGAGCGGCTGCAGCACATCCCCGCCCCCGGCGAGATGCTGCGCTGGAAGGGCCACCAGTTTGTGATCACCGCCATGGATGGCCCCCGGATCGATCGGGTGGAGATCACCCGCCGGGCGCCGGAGTCCGGCCCGGAGGTCGCCGCCGAGACCGGCGGGGCTGGCGGTTCTGGCGGTGCCGCCGACATGCGGCACGATCGCTGATAATTGCGCAGCTGTGCGCCCAACGCCATGAAGCCGGTTCGCGTTGGAGTGATCGGAATCGGCAACATGGGCTGGCACCATGCCCGGGTGCTGAGCCTGCTGCGGGATGCGCAGCTGGTGGCCGTGGCGGACCCCGATCCAGCGCGGGGGCAGCTGGCGGTGGAGCAGTTCGGCTGCCGCTGGTTTGCCTCCTATGAGCAGATGCTCGGGGAGGTGGAGGCGGTGTGCATCGCCGTGCCCACCCTGCTGCATCACCGCGTGGGCCTGGCCTGCCTGCGCGCGGGGGTGCATGTGCTGATTGAAAAGCCGATCGCCGCCAGCCAGGAGGAGGCCTCCGACCTGATCCGGGCCGCCGATGCGGCGGGTCGGCTGCTGCAGGTGGGCCACATCGAGCGCTTCAACCCCGCCTTCCGCGAGCTGGTGAAGGTGGTGGCCAACGAGGAGGTGGTGGTGCTGGAGGCCCGGCGCCACAGCCCCAACCCCGACCGCGCCAACGACGTGTCGGTGGTGCTGGACCTGATGATCCACGACATCGACCTGGTGCTGGAGCTGGCCGCCGCGCCGGTGGTGCGCCTGGCGGCCGCCGGTGGCCGCAGCGCCGAGGGCCCGATCGACTACGTGAATGCCACCCTGGGTTTCGCCAATGGTGTGGTGGCCAGCCTCACAGCCAGCAAGATGGCCCACCGCAAGATCCGCAGCCTCAGCGCCCACTGCCGCGGCAGCCTGGTGGAAACCGATTTCCTCAACCGCAGCCTGCAGATTCACCGCCGCACCAATCAGTCGGTGAGCGCCGACCACGGCGAGCTGCTCTATCGCAACGATGGCTTCATCGAGGAGGTGAGCACCTCACCGGTGGATCCCCTCTATGCCGAGCTGGAGCACTTCCTGCAGTGCGTGCGGGGAACGGAAACCCCGGCCGTGGATGGTCCCCAGGCCTCCCGGGCCCTGTTGCTGGCGGATCTGATCGAGCAGTGCGTGGAGCACACCGCCGCCCAGCCCAGCCTCTGCATGACCCTGGCGGAGCCGATCTAGGCCGCCTCGCTAGCCCGCCTCAGCCAGCTCCTTGAGGGCCTGCAGTTGCCAGCGGCGGCACTGGGCCGGTGAGGAGCGGTAGAAGCGGTGCCAGGCCTCCGCCTTGTGGGGGCCGTAGAGCTCCCGCGGCTGGTCGGGGTGTTCCTGCTGCCAGCCCACCCGCACGGCGTGGCCGATCACCACGTCGAGGGCCAGATCGTCGTTGAACTGCACCTGGGGGTTGGCCTCCACGAAGGCGATCAGGGTGAGCAGGGTTTCGGTGCAGAGCTGCCGGTAGTCCGGTGCCTCGATCTTGCTGAGCAGGTGCTCCACCAGGCTGGCGAAGTTGCGTTCGCCCGGGGTTTTCTCGCTCAGCAGCGGCGCGCTTTCCAGGCGGTTGCGGCGCTCCAGCTTGTCGCCGATCACCAGGCCGCGGCAGTGGTGCAACAGATCCCAGATGCCGGGGTAGAAGTTGCGCGGCACCTGCTGCAGGGCGCCCAGCCGCAGCCGGTGCTGCAGCCAGCAGCCCCCCTTCGGCAGTTCCTCGAGCGGGTCGGGGGCGGCCCAGCGCACGCGGCCGCTCACGTGCAGCTGCTCCTTGCGTTGCAGGGCCGCCTTGGCGTGCTCCACATCGGCCATCACCTGCAGCAGGCGGCGGCGGATGGCATGGGGGGGTTCGTCGCAGAGGGCCTCGAAGGCATCAACGGGATTGAGATCGCGCTCGCTGGCCAGTTCACCGGTGAGCAGCAACAGCAGCTGGCCCAGTTGCAGGGTGAGCATGCCGTTGAGCAGGGCCGGAGAGCGGCGCGCCAGGCCGTCGAGGGCCAGCAGCAATTCCTGTTGCAGAACCCACTCGCGGCCGTCCTCGCCGCTGAAGCGCTGGATCATCGCCGCGATCACCTGGCTGCCCTGGGGCTGGGTGATCAGCGACTCATTGGTGTAGTTGCGGCCCACCACCACCTGCTTCTGGCGCACCAGCAGGTCGGTGAGGGCATCCTCCAGCTGCGGGTGCACCAGCCCCATGGAGCCGGCGCAGCGCCGCACCACGTTCCAGTCGCCCTCGGCCAGGGCGCGGCGGTAGATCTCCTCCAGCAGGGCCCGCAGGCTGGCCTGGCTGCCGGGGCCCTGCAGCAGCGCGTCGGGGCCGAGGCGCCGCACCAGCTGTTCCAGCACCTCCGCCTGCTCCGGCAGCGAGGTGCTCTGCCACAGGCGCTCCGCCAAGGCCGTGATCGGGCTCTCCTCAAGCGCCTGCTCCTCTTCGGCCGTGAGGGGCTGCAGGCTGGTGCTGGCCCGCAGCAGGGGTTGGATCGGCGCGGTGCCATGGCCGCTGGGCCGGGCATGGTCGGGCAGATCGGCCCAGCAGGCCTGCTGCTGCAGTTCCTCGAGGGGGGCCAGTTGCACGGCCACCCCACCCAGCAGCCCGCTGCGCAGCCGTTCCCCCAGCCGCAGGAAGGTGCCCGGGCTGCGCTGGAACGGACCCTCCTCCACGGGGATCAACAGCAGCGGCAATCCGGCGCCCCGCCAGTGGCGCTGCAGCTGGCTGATCTCGCTCTCCACCGCATCCACCAGCTGCTCCGGGTCGTCGGAGAGGTAGAAGGTGCTCTCCTCCAGCACCGCCGGCAGGAAGGCCAGGCCGGCGCCGCCCTGGCGGTACAGCCGGGCCGTCACCATCGTTTCCATCCGCAGCGGCGGGTGTCCGCTCAGCCCCAGGCGGGGATTCGCCCCCACGGCGGCCATGCGCTCCGCCAGTTCATGGGAGCTGGCGATCCGCAGCCCCCCGCTGTCGGGTCGGCTCACGGGCAGCCCGGCGGCCTCCAGGGCCGCGGCGATCGCCGCGCTGGCGGGGACGAGCGCCACCAGCACCTCATTCGCCCCGAGGCTGGAGCCCAGACGGCGGCCGCTGGGGTCGAGGTCGGCCGGCTCCAGCAGGCCCTGCAGCAACAGATCCCCCAGCCAGGTGAGGCTCTGGGTCCACAGCAGCGGCACGTTGTCGTTGGCGATGCGCTGCTGGCTGCCGGGTTGGCGACGCTCCGCCTCGATCAGCGGCTTCGGCACCAGATACAGCTCCGGCAGCAGCGGCACACCCTCGATCTCCACCGCCAGCCTGGCCAGCTGCTCGCGCCAGCTCCAGGCCTCGCTCCAGCGCTCCTCGCAGCAGGCCGTGACCAGCTCGTAGGCGAGGAACAGGGGCCACTCGCACTCGATGTGCTCGAACTGGGCCAGCTCCTCGCGCTCGTAGTGCAGCCGGGTGTGGTCTTCCACCACGGTCTGATGGCCGTCGCGGCGGAAGCGCTTGTAGCCGTATGGCCCCCCCAGCTCGGTGCGGATCTTGGTGCGGGTGCGCTCCACCAGCCGTGCATCCTCCACGGCCCAGGCCGGGTAGCCGATCACCGACAGGCAGGCGGCATCCACCTCCTTGCTGGCGGATTCCCGCGGCAGCAGGCTGGTGAGGGCCCGGCGCAGGCGCACGATCGCGTCGTGGGGGATGTGCAGGCTGCAGCGGCCATCGCCGTGGGGACCGTAGAGATCCAGGCCTTCGAGGGCCTCCAGGGCCGCCTTCACCAGGCCGATCGAGCTGGCGTTGCGCTCCGGCAGGCCGTGGTTGCCCTTGTCGCCCCGTTCCCAGATGCCGTAGTCGGCCACCCGGTAGGCGCGGGCCACGTAATACACCAGGTTCTGGATGAAGTCGCGCTCGTGCTCGGTCTGGATCACCACCAGCCCGGAGCGGGTGAGCTGGGCGAGCTGCAACAGGAACAGGGCCGTGGCGTCCAGCTGCAGGTGGCCCCAGCCGTCGTCGGGCACCACGGGCTCGCCGCTGGCGGTGTCGTATTTGGCGTGCAGGGCGTCGAGAGGCGCCAGGCTGTGCTTGAAGCGCTCCACCTTCGCCGCCTGCCGCAGCATGGCGTTGAGCAGGCCGCGCATCAGCTGCAGCACCCGTTGCTCCAGCTCGTACACGCGGGTGCTGGCACCGCTCAGGCGCCGGTGGGCGAGGGCCAGGCCCCACACGCACTGGATCGAGTACACGCAGTCGCGCACCCAGGCATCGCCGTAGTTGCCGTGCACGGTGTGGGCCGTGCTGGCGGGCAGCAGCCCGCTGATCGGATGCTGGCGCTGCAGCACCACCCGCTCGATCTGGGCATCCAGCTCCTGCAGCCTGTTCCAGGCCTCCGCCGGCGTGGGGGTGAGGGGCGCGGCGAGGGAAGGCATGGCTGCGCTCGAAGGGGTCATGGCGCGGAGATGCCGGGCACTCGCCATAGATTCTCCCGCGCGGCCTCTCCTCCCCTTGGCATCAATGGCGACCGACGCCACCCACACGGGCTTCAACGGCGCTGATCAGCCCCCCTCCTGGCGCGTCACCCGGGTGCTGGGGGTGCCGGTGGCCGTCTGCGCCAACGTGTTCGCGGCGGCCCTGGAGCTCAAGCAGCGCGGGGGCGGTCAGATCGTGACCCTGAACGCCGAGATGACGATGGCGGCCCGGGCCAACCCGGAGCTGGGGGCGGCCATCGCCGCCGCCGATCTGGTGATTCCCGATGGCGCCGGCGTGGTGTGGGCGCTGGGGCGGCAGGGTTTCAAGGTGCGGCGCAGCCCTGGCATTGAGCTGGCCCGCGAGCTGCTCCAGTACGCCGCATGCCATGGCTGGCGGGTGGCCCTGGTGGGTGCCAGCCCGGAGGTGATGGAATCGCTGCGCGAGCGGTTGAGCCGCGAGATCCCCGGCCTCCAGCTGGTGCTCACCATCCACGGCTACCAGCCGCCCGAGCTCTGGCCCGGCCTGGAGCAGGAGATGTGTGCGGCCCGTCCCGATCTGGTGCTGGCGGCCCTGGGGGTGCCGCGCCAGGAAACCTGGATTCAGCGGCTCCACCAGGGGCAGCCCGGGCTGTGGATGGGCGTGGGCGGCAGTTTTGACGTGTGGGCCGGCAGCAAGAAGCGGGCACCTGCCTGGATGGGGCGCCTGCAGATCGAGTGGCTCTACCGACTGATCCAGGAGCCGAGCCGCTGGCGCCGCATGTTGGCCCTGCCCGCCTTTGCCTGGCAGGTGCTGCGGCGGGGCTGAGCGGCCAGCTCAGCAGGGCAATCAGCCATCAAAAAAGCGGCGGGATGCTGTCCCACCGCTTTGCTTGGTTTGAAGTTGCTTGGCCTGAAGTTGCTTGGTGTTTCCTGAGGATCCCAGGTTCAGCGGAAACCCACCGAGGCCTGCCACACGAAGGCCAGCAGCAGGAAGAACAGGGGGATGATCGGCAGGATGTCCACCAGGGGGCCGAAGGCCTGGTAGGCCTCGGGGAGCTGGGCCAGGGTGTGCAGGGCGTAGGCGGCCATCCCGGAATTCGCTGAGCTTGAGGCGGACGCTACCACGTGTGGGCGGCCGGAGACTCGGGTTCCCAGGGAGCGAAATCCTCTGCAAAACAGCCCTCCGCGATGGCTTGGCCCATGGCGCTGGTGAAGCGCACCAGCTGGGTGATGTTGTGCAGGCTCAACAGGATCTTGCCCAGCAGTTCCTCGCTCTTGATCAGGTGGTGCAGGTAGGCCCGGCTGTGGTGGCGGCAGGTCGGGCAGGGGCAGCTGGCATCCATCGGGGTGTGGTCGTGCCGGAAGCGGGCGTTTTTCAGGTTCCAGCGCTCGCCGCCCACCAGGGCGGCCCCATGGCGCCCCAGGCGGGTGGGGATCACGCAATCAAACAGGTCGAAGCCGTTGGCCACGGCGATCGCCATCTCCCGCAGCGTGCCCACCCCCATCAGGTAGTGGGGCACGGCCTCCGGCAGCAGCGGCCCCACCTGGCGCACGATCCGGTGCATCTCCTCGGTGGGTTCCCCCACGCTCACGCCGCCCACGGCGATGCCGGGCAGGCCCATCGAGGCCACTACCCGGGCTGATTCCTCGCGCAGGTGGGGGAAGCAGCCCCCCTGCACGATGCCGAACAGGGCCTGATCGGCCTTGCTGTGGCTGGCGATGCAGCGCTCCAGCCAGCTGTGGGTGCGGCGGCAGGCGGCGGCCACATCCGCCTCGCTGGCCGGGTAGGGCGGGCACTGGTCGAAGGCCATCGCCACATCCGCCCCCAGGGCCATCTGGATGGCCATCGAGCGCTCGGGGGTGAGCTCGATCCGGGCGCCGTCGCGGGGGGAGCGGAACACCACGCCCTGGTCGTTGATGGTGTTGATGTCGCCCAGGCTGAACACCTGGAAGCCGCCGGAATCGGTGAGCATCGGGCCGTCCCAGCCCATGAAGCGATGCAGGCCGCCGGCGTCGGCCACGATCGCCTCGCCCGGCTGCAGGTGCAGGTGGTAGGTGTTGGAGAGCACCATCTGGGCGCCGGTGGCGCGCAGTTGGTCCGCCGTGACCCCCTTCACCGTGGCCAGCGTGCCCACCGGCATGAAGCGCGGCGTGGTGACCACCCCGTGGGGGGTGTGGAAGCAGCCGCAGCGGGCCCGGGTGCGCTGGCAGCGGGCCGTGATCTCGAACTGAAACGGCATCCAGGCGGCAGGATCGGCGTGACTCCATCGTTGCTGCCCGCCGCCATGGCCCCCTCGCGCTGCGCCTGGCTTCAGGATCTGGCGGGGGCCTGGGTGTTTTACAGCGTGCTGCCGCTGCCTCCGGGGATGCCGCCCTGGCTCCAGCCCCGCTTTGAGCGGATCGCCCGCTTCGCGCCCTGGATCGGTGCGCTGATCGGGGGGCTGGAGGCCAGCCTCTGGCGCGTGGCGGAGGGAGGGCTGCCGCTGCTGGCTCAACTGGCCCTGGTGCTGGCCCTGGGCATCTGGCTCAGTGGCGGCCTGCATCTTGATGGCGCCATGGACACCGCCGATGGCCTGGCGGCGGGGCCGGAGCGCTGCCTGGAGGCCATGGACGACAGCCGTGTGGGGGCCAGTGGCGTGCAGGCCCTGCTGCTGCTGCTGCTCCTGCGGGTGGCCGCCCTGGCTACCCTCGCCGCAGCGGCCCCCTGGGCCCTGGTGTGGGCGGCGGTGTGGGGCCGGATCGCGCCGCTGCTGGCCATGCAGGCGTTCCCCTATCTGCGCGAACAGGGCACGGCGGGATTCCATCGCCGCCACTGGCAGGGGCTGGGGGCAGAGCTGCGCCCGGCGCTGCTGCTGCTGGTGGTGCTCACTGCCCTGGGCCTGGGGTTGGGCCAAGGCCCGTGGTGGTGGTGGGGCTGGCTGGGCGTGATCCCAGCCTCGTTGGTGCCCTGGAGCCTGGGGCGCCGCCTGGGTGGCCACAGTGGCGACAGCTATGGCGCCTGCGTGGAGTGGACCACCAGCTGGACCCTGCTGCTGCTGGCCCTGGGGCCTGTGCTGCTGCGGTTGCCTGTTTGATGCGGTTGCCCTGCTGATGGGGCGGGCTGGTTTCGGCGGCGGTGGTGGTGGGGAGCCTGCGGCCGTCTCCCGAAATCTGTACAGCCTGTACGGATTTCAGGAGGGTCGTCGGGGCACTGGCCCTGGCGCTGCTGTGGGCTGCGGCCCGGCGTCCCGGCCCTGTTCAGGGGGCCGGCAGGGTGAGGCGGAAGGCGTTGCCCTGCTCCGGCAGGACAGGATCCTGGGGGTTGATCAGTTGCGGCGGGCTGATCAGCTCCAGCTCTCCCCCCAGGCTGTGGGCCAGTTCCCGCGCCAGGGCCAGGCCAAGGCCACTGCCTTCCAGTGCTTGGCCGCGGCTGCCGCGCATGCCTTTCTCGAAGATCCGTTCCCGTTCCTCCACGGGGATGGCTGGCCCGCCGTCCCAGACACTCACCTGCACCCCACGGGCGGTGGTGTGGCAGCTGAGCCCGATGGCGCCGCCGGCTCTGCTGTAGCGGAAGGCGTTCTCCAGCAGGTTGGCCACGATCTCCGTGACCGCTCCCCCATCGCCTTGCCACGCCGGGATCTCCGCCGGACGGTGCCACGGCCGCCCCTGCAGCGCCGCCGCGGCACTGGCCCTCTCCAGCAGGGGCTCGAGGCTGCTGGAGAGGGTCTGGCTGCCGCTGCCCAGGGCTGGGGGCAGCAGCAGGGGTGTGTGCTCGGCTGCGGACCCAGGCAGTTGGGCCGGTTCGCTCAGGCGGTTGATCGCCTCCACATAGCGGTTCATCTGCCCCTGTTCCGCCAGCAGGTGGTCCACCAGATCGCGGTTGCCGGGGTCGCCGTCCAGGCGGCGGCGCAACAGCTGGCCAAAGGTGCGCAGGGCGGCCAGGGGATTGCGCAATTGATGCACCAGCAGTTTCAGCTGGTCGTTGCGGCGGGCGAGTTCCCGGGCCAGCCGCTGCTGCTCCAGATCCAGCCGCAGCGCCTCGGCCAGACAGAGGGCCGTGGCCTCCAGCCGTTGGGTCAGATCCGGGGGCCAGGGCCAGCGGTCGGCGTCCACCCGGAGTGCCCCCAGCAGCAGCTCGCCATCGCGCAGGGCCAGCCAGCGCCGCGCTTCCCCCAGGGGCGCCTGGGGGCCGGCGTCGGCGCCTGTGGGCAGGGCCAGGGTGGTGGGCCACTGCCCGATCGGCACCAGGGAGGGCTTGCCGTTATCGCCCGGAAGGGCTTGATACACCACCAAGGCCACCAGATCTGGACGATCCGTGAACTGGGCCAGCTGCTGTTCGAGCAGGGTCAGAAGCCGCTTGGAGACTTGCATCTGGGCGCTGGCCTAACAACCCCTCGCAGCAGCTCGCCAAAAAAGCTGCAGCCCGCGTGTGTGAAATCTGGGAAAAAGTCTTAAGATCCTGGTATCGACCAACACTTCGCAGTCCGGGAACGGGCCGCGCGGCGTCGATCCCACAGTCGCGGTTGCGGTTTCACTGCAATCCAGGCTACAGCAGGAGAAGTTGCGTCTTCTGTCTGTCGGGTGTCGGCCACGTCGTTTGCGGCGCGATCCACTGATCGCCCCTGCCCACAGGGATGCCTCGTCTGAGGTGTTCCGTTGGGGGGCTTCGGTGTCGTCTCTGTTCTTCGGTTGACAGACGTTTGGGCGTTGCCGGATCGATGTGGCTCCAGCCGCCATCTCCATTCTCGTTCCCCATTCCCCTCTGGGTTTCAGCTCCATGTCCAAGAAGCGCAAGCGCATCAGCCGCCGTCGTCTCGCCGGCCAACGGGTTCTCGCCCATGTGCCCACCCACAATCTGGAAACCGGCGAGCACAAGCCCGTCACCGCCGCCCGCCGTTTCATCGCCGAGGGCTCGATCGTGCCCCCGGCGCTGCTGAACGTGCGCCGCAACGAGCACACCACCGATCGCTTCTTCTGGGGTGAGAAGGGCCTGTTCAGTGCCCAGTACGCCGAAGAGAACCACTTCCTGTTCCCCTCCCTGCGGGCCATCGTCGATCGCATCGGTGAGGAGACCCTGTTTGCCGGCCTCGAGGCGATGGCCGCCGACGACTGGGAAGAAATGGAAGAGTACGAATACGCCTTCGTCTGAGCCATCGCTGGCCGGTTCACGGCTGACCTTGCGGGGTTGCGGCCCGGCCACCTTGGGTGGCCGGGCTTTTTGCTGCCTGGGCTGGCTGCGTCTTAGCTCCCGGCAGCCTGCAGCTGATGGCGCACGAAGCCGGCGATCGCGGGCAGCAGCTGTTCATCAATGGTGTGGCCGCCGTTGAACGGCAACAGCTGGGCGTTGCCACCGGCTGCCTCCAGGCGCCGCAGCACCTCCTCACTGGCGGCGAAGGGCACCACCGGATCCTGCTCGCCGTGGCTCAGCAGCACCGGTGGCAGGGGGGCTGTGGGTTGCCAGCCCTCATGGGGATAGCCACTGCAGGCCACGATGCCGGCCAGCGGCAGGGCACTGCCCACATCCAGGGCCATCGCCCCGCCCTGGGAGAAGCCGAGCACCACGGTGCGGGCCAGGGGCACGGTCTGTGCCAGGTCGAGCAGCCGCTGCTGCAGCTGGTCGCGGGCCGCGGGCAGCGCACTCCAGTCGATCGGCTGCAGGCCATACCACTGGCGGCCGACCCCGTAGGGGTGGGGCTGCGGCGCCCGCAGGGCCACCACGCCCACCGCCGGGCCCACCAGCAGCGCGCCCAGATCGAGCAGGTCGTCGGCGTCGGCGCCCCAGCCATGCAGCAGCACCAGTCGTGTTTCGGGTTGATCGGGGCCCAGTTGCAGCTGGTCGGGGGAGGGGCTCACGGGGCTGCTCATCGGAGACCTGGCGATGGATCGGGCCCTGATGCTGGCGGGATCAGGGGCGGCAATGCCGCTGCGTAGGTTGGAGCCTCAGCCTTCTGCTACCGCCATGGCGCCTACGGCCCTCCTGAGTGTGTCCAACAAAGAGGGCCTGGTGCCGCTGGCTGAGGGACTGCTGGCGGCCGGTTATCAGTTGATTTCCAGCGGTGGCACCGCGGCGGCCCTGGCGGCCGCAGGGCTCCCCGTGACCAAGGTGGCTGAGCACACCGGTGCTCCCGAAATTCTCGGTGGGCGGGTGAAAACCCTGCATCCCCGCATCCACGGCGGCATCCTGGCCAAGCGATCCGAGCCCTCCCACCAGGCTGATCTGGCCGCCCAGGCCATCGCCCCGATCGACGTGGTGGTGGTGAACCTCTACCCCTTTCGGGAAACCATTGCCCGCCCGGACGTGACCTGGGAGGCGGCGATCGAGAACATCGACATCGGCGGGCCGGCCATGGTGCGTGCCGCCGCCAAGAACCATGCCGATGTGGCGGTGCTCACCAGCCCCAGCCAGTATCCCGCCTTCCTCCAGGCCCTCCAGGCCGGCGCCATCACCCAGGAGTTGCGCCGCCAGCTGGCCCTGGCGGCCTTCAGCCACACGGCGGAGTACGACAGCGCCATCAGCGGCTGGCTGGCCGCGCAGCTGGGCGGCGCTCCGGCCCGCTCTGCTGGCGCCGCCAGTGCTGCTGATGCCCTCAGCGTGAGCCTTCCCGCCAAGCAGAGCCTGCGCTATGGCGAAAATCCCCACCAGAGCGCCAGCTGGTATGCCCAGCCCGATGCGGGCCTGGGGGGCGGCATCCAGCTGCAGGGCAAGGAACTCAGCTACAACAACCTGATCGACCTGGAGGCCGCCCTCGCCACCGTGCGCGAGTTCGGTTACGCGGGCGGGGCGGCCGGCGGCAACCCGTTCCGACCGGCGGCCGTGGTGGTGAAGCACACCAATCCCTGCGGCGTGGCCACCGGCAGCGGCAGTGCCGATGCCCTGCAGCGGGCGCTGGATGCCGATCGCGTGTCGGCCTTTGGCGGCATCGTGGCCCTCAACGGCCCCGTGGATGCGGCCACCGCCGCCCACCTCACCAGCCTGTTCCTGGAGTGTGTGGTGGCCCCCGGTTTTGATGCCGATGCCCGGGAGCTGCTGGCGGCCAAGGCCAATCTGCGGCTGTTGGAGCTGGCCCCGGCAGCGATCGAGCGGGCCACCCGCCAGCAGCTGCGCACGGTGTTGGGGGGTGTGCTGGTGCAGGAGCTCGATGATCAACCTGTGGATGAGGGGGCCTGGCAGGTGGTGAGCCAGCGCCAGCCCACCGCCCAGGAGCTGGAGGATCTGCGCTTCGCCTGGCGGTTGGTGCGCCACGTGCGCTCCAACGCCATCACCGTGGCCAAGGCCGGCCAGAGCCTCGGCATCGGCGCCGGGCAGATGAACCGGGTGGGCTCCGCCCGCATCGCCCTGGAGGCCGCTGGCGAACGGGCCAAGGGTGCGGTGCTCGCCAGCGATGGGTTCTTTCCCTTCGACGACACCGTGCGCCTGGCGGCTGAGCACGGCATCAAGGCGGTGATCCAGCCTGGTGGCAGCGTCCGCGATGGCGATTCCATCGCCGCCTGCGATGCGCTGGGCCTGGCCATGGTGGTGACGGGGCGCCGTCACTTCTTGCACTGAAGCAGGCCTGCACTGGAGGCGGCCTGCACTGCACTAGCTTCGCTGCCAGCTCGAACGCCCAGGCCCGTTCCCCATGCCGGCAGACCTCGCCTACAACCTCAACTTCCTGCACCCCCTGGCGATGTGGGGGCTGCTGGCCCTGAGCGGCTACGCCATGCTGCTGGGCATCAAGGCCAAGAAAACCCGCACCGCCGATGCCGAAACCCGCAAGACCCTGATCAAGGGCCATTTCGCCAAGCGCCACTATCTCTACGGCAGCGCCGTGCTGGCGGTGATGGTGCTCGGCACCTTCGGGGGCATGGCGGTCACCTACCTCAACAACGGCAAGCTGTTCGTGGGGCCCCACCTGCTGGTGGGCATTGCCATGACCACCATGCTCGTGCTGGCGGCCGCCCTCTCTCCGCTGATGCAGCACGGCAACCTGATCGCCCGCAAGATCCATGTGGGCCTCAACATGGGTGTGGTGACCCTGTTCCTGTGGCAAGCCCTGACCGGCATGCAGATCGTGACCAAGATCTGGGAGAACCGCCCCGCCTGAGGGATGGGCCTCAGGGGAGGCACCAGGCTCAGAACTGGTTCAGCACAGGCCGCTCAGAACAGGGCACTCAGAACAGGGCCCGCCGCCGCGGCGGGCAGTCGAGGCCGTGGGTGGCGTGGAAGTCTTCCTGGACCTTCCAGGTGAGTTTGCGCGAGATCTGGCGCACGATCTGTCGCAGCAGGTGATCGCCGCTGCTCTGCACCAGGTTCTCTGGCAGCAGGCCGATCACGGCCGGCAACTTGATCCACACGCTCAGGTCGAGCTCCCAGCGCACCTCCGTGAGGGGGGCCTCGGCGCTCTGCTCCTGCAGTTGCAGTGCCGCATTGAACTCCACGTCGTAGAGCTCCTGCAGGCCCGGTTGGAACTGCTCGGGGGGCACTGTGGAGATCCGGTAGATGCCATCGCTCTGGGGCAGCAGCTCCAGCCCGATGGTGGGCTCCACTTCGAAGCCGAAGTTGCCGAAGCGGCCGAGGGTGAGCACGTAGCCGTTGCGATCCAGGGCCGTCACCTGCATCGGTGCGGCGCAGCGCCGGAACCAGCCCTCGTGCCGATCCAGGTAGGTCGCCACCACCGGCGCCGGGGCGCGCATCTCCATCAGGTCGGCGAAGCGGCTGCTGTAGCAGCGCACCCGGCTGTCGTCGCTGTGGCGCAGGGGTGTGAACAGCCCCTCAGAGCCCTCGCCAGTGGCCTGGCTCGAGGAAGGAACGGAACTGGTCACCGATGCGATCAATGGGTTTCCGGACTCCCCGTCGCCCGAGGGCGCACCTGATCGGCCAATGTAAAGCGGCGCCCTGATGGGCTTCAGGCGTCCGCCAGGTCGATCAATCGTCCGATCACATCCTCCACCACCCGATCGGGGGTGGAGGCCCCTGAGGTGATGCCAACACGCAGTGCTCCGGCCGGCAGGAAGGGCTCCTCCACCACCAGATCCGCCCCCAGGGGCTTGTGCTCGATGCGGTTGCCCGGGCCGATGCGCTCAGGCGTGTCGATGTGGAAGGAGCGGATGCCGCGGCTCACGGCGATCTCCTGCAGGTGGGTGGTGTTGGAGGAGTTGTAGCCGCCGATCACCACCATCAGGTCGAGGGGCTCATCCACCAGCGAGAACATGGCGTCCTGGCGCTCCTGGGTGGCGTCGCAGATGGTGTTGAAGGCCAGGAAGTGCTCGTTGAGCTGGGTGGGCCCGAAGCGCTGCAGCATGGTGCGCTCGAACAGACGGCCGATCTCCTCGGTTTCGCTCTTGAGCATGGTGGTCTGGTTGGCCACGCCCAGGCGCATCAGGTCGCGGTCGGGATCGAAGCCGGGGGAGCAGGCCTTGGCGAACCGGGCCATGAACGCGTCGCGGCTCGCGGCCCGGGTGCCGGGATCCTCGGCTTCGGCGCCGGCCAGGATGTAGTCGCACACCATCTGGGCCTCGGCCAGATCCAGCACCACCAGATAGGTGCCGGCGAAGGAGCTGGTGGCGAGGGTTTCCTCGTGCTTCACCTTGCCGTGAATGATCGAGGTGAAGGCGTGCTTCTTGTGCTTCTCCACCGTGTTCCACACCTTGGACACCCACGGACAGGTGGTGTCCACGATGTGGCAGCCCCGCTCGTTGAGCAGCTGCATTTCCTGCACGGTGGCGCCGAAGGCCGGCAGGATCACCACATCGCCGCTGGCCACCTCGGAGAAGTCCTTCACGCCCCCATCCACGGGGATGAACAGCACGTCCATCTCCCGCAGGTGGTCGTTCACCGAGGGGTTGTGGATGATTTCATTGGTGATCCAGATGCGCTCGGTGGGGTAGTGGCGGCGGGTCTCGTAGGCCATGGCCACCGCCCGCTCCACGCCCCAGCAGAAGCCGAAGGCCTCGGCCAGCTTCACGCTCAGTCGCCCATGCTCCAGGGCATAGCCGTTCTCGCGGATGCGGGCGATCAGATCGCTCTGGTAGGCCTGCTCCAGGCTGCCGGCCACTTCATCGGCCCGGCCGAAGCCGCGGCGGTTGTAGCGATCCGAGTGGTGCAGGGATCGCTTGAACGCGCGGGTGTCCACAGCGGCGGTTTCCAGGTGGAAGGAACTCTATGGGGCGTTGCCGAGCTCCTGGTGCGGCTGGCCCGCCCCAGCAGAAAGCCCCCGCGCAGGCGGGGGCTTTGATGGCGAGGAACTCTGAGCGCTCGGAGGAGAGCTCAGAGGGCGGCATCGCCGCGATCGCCGGTGCGGATGCGGATGACCGTTTCCACAGGCGTCACGAAGATCTTGCCGTCGCCGATCTCCCCGGTGCGGGCGGCCTCGCTGATGGCGCTGATGGCCGCCTCCAGCTTGTCGTCGCTCACCACGGTGGTGATGCGCATCTTGGGCAGGAATTCAACGGTGAACTCGTTGCCCCGGTAGCGCTCCACCTGGCCTTTCTGGCGACCGAAGCCGCGCACGTCGTTGATGGTCATGCCCACCACGTCGATGGCGACGAGGGCGGCTTTGACCGCGTCCACCTTGCTGGGACGCACCACTGCGGTGATCTGTTTCATGGTGCTGGTCTCAGTAGGTCATGGGGTCGTAGGCCTCTTCGCCGTGGGCGACGAAGTCGAGGCCCCGTTCCTCTTGCTCAGGGGTGACCCGCAGGCCAACGGTGGCACCCACGATCCAGAGGATGATCGCCGTGCCGATGCCCACAAAGCCGTAGGAGATGAGCACGGCCTTGATGTGGGCCACGAACAGGGCCGCATTGCCGCCGCTGGCCAGGATTTCGGCCGACTTGGGGAAGTAGTCGGCCGGCACCAGGGCCGGAGCGGCCAGGGCACCGGTGAGCAGGGCACCCACTGTGCCACCCACGCCATGCACGGCATAGGCATCCAGGGAGTCGTCGAACTTGATCGCCGACTTGATCGTCACCGCGAGGTAGCAGGCGATGGCCGTGGCCACACCGATGATCAGGGCCTGGGGCATGTAGACGAAGCCCGCAGCCGGCGTGATGCCCACCAGGCCAGCCACAGCGCCGGTGGCGGCACCCACGGCGGTGGGTTTGCCATCCCGGAACCACTCGATCAGGCACCAGGTGAGCAGCGCTGCGGATGCCGACAGGGTGGTGGTGAGGAAGGAGAAACCGGCGCCCTTGGCGGCGAAGTAGCTGGCGCCGTTGAAGCCGAACCAGCCGAACCACAGCAGGCCGGCACCCAGCAGGATGAAGGGCACATTGTGCGGGGGGCGCTTGCTCTCGGGGAACCCGCTGCGGGGACCCACGATGGCCGTGGCCACCAGAGCGGCCACACCGGCAGCGATGTGAACAACAGTGCCGCCGGCGAAGTCGATGGCCCCGATCTCACCGAAGGGACCGAGATAGCCGCCCCCCCAGACCATCTTGGCCATCGGGCAGTAGATGAACAGGCTCCAGAGCAGCGCGAACCAGAACCAGGCCTTGAAGTTGATCCGCTCCACCAGGGCGCCGGAGATCAGGGCCGGCGTGATGATCGCGAACATGCCCTGGAACAGGGCGAAGGAAGAGGCGGAGATGTTGAAGCCAGGGGCCAGGGCGGCATCACCCAGCTCCCCACCCACGCCGTTGAGCCACATCTGGCCGAGTCCACCGATGAAGGGGCTCTTGAAGCCGCCATCAAAGGCGAGCGAATAACCGATCACCACCCACAGAACACCGATGAGCCCCATCAGGAAGAAGCTCATCATCATCGTGTTGAGCACGTTCTTGGCGCGGGTGAAGCCGCCGTAGAAGAACGCCAGGCCGGGGGTCATCAGCAGCACCAGGGCCGAACCCATCAGCATCAGCAGGGTGTCGGCGCCGTCGGTTTTGCCGGGGGCGAGGGCGGCCTGGGCCGAGCCCGCCATCAGCGGCAGCAGGCCGGCACCGAAGGCCAGCAACATCACGGCGTAGCGCTTCAGTTCAGGCTCCTGAACTCGGGCCAGAACTCTGGAGCGAAAGTGATCAAAAACAGCCAGCGGTGTGGGTCCACCGCCCGCCAAGGGGACATGGGCCATGAAGGGGAGAAACCTCTCCAACGTTCGCCAGCGCACCTTCCCTGGATCGGCGTCGCCGCTGTGTAGCAATTCAAACCAAATGGCGAAGTGATCGATCAGGCCATCGGCCGATCAGCTGTGGGGCTGCACCTCCACCACGCCGAGCCACTGCACACCGCTGCTGCCGAAGCCATAGCGGCACGGCACCACTTCCACTCCCGCCGCCATGGCCTGGCGGAACAGCTCGCCGTAGCGGGGATCGGCGGCATCGCCCGGGGCGAAGCGGGTCACATCCGCGCGGCTGAGGCAGGGCAGCAGCACCGCCCGGGCCTCCGGCAGCACCCCCATCAGCTCCTCGAGATGCTTCTGGCCCCGCTCGGTCACCGTGTCTGGGAACAGGGCCAGATCGCCCTGGGTCCAGGTGGTGTTCTTCACCTCCACATAGATCGGCCTGGGGTCGGTGGCATCCGCCGCCGGCGTGAGCAGCAGATCAATGCGGCTGCGGCGGTTGGCGCCGTAGGCCACCTCGGCCTTGATCGCCGCGATCGGCCCCAGCCAGGGTTCCAGGTGGCCGGCCTCGATCGTGGCCCGCACCAGGCGGTTCGGCAGGGCCGTGTTGATGCCCACCCAGATCGGCTGGCCATCGGCACCAGGCACCTGCGCCTGCTCCCAGGTCCAGGCGAGCTTGCGGGTGGGGGAAGGGGCGTGGCGCAGACGGACCCGTCCGCCCAGGTGCAGCACGCCGGTCATGGGGCCGGTGTTGGCGCAGTGGGCCGTCACCAGCTCGCCGCTGTCGAGCTGCACATCGGCCAGGAAGCGCTTGTAGCGCTTGAGCAGCACCCCCTCCTGCAGCGCCTCCAGCGGCAACACCAGTTGGCCCTGGCTGGGCGAGGCGGCCGGCATGGGTGCGGTTGCGAGGGTGGGGCCATGGTGGCCCAGGCAGGCAAGAATCCCTGCAGTTTCGGGCTGCGGGCAGCACGGATGAGTGAGTCCAGCCAGCCCCGGGGCACCACGCAGTCGCTGCGCCGGATCGCCTTGATCGTGGCGGTGGCCACGGCCCTCAGCAAGCTGGCCGGACTGGTGCGCCAGCAGGTGATTGCCGCCGCCTTTGGCGTGGGCATTGCCTACGACGCCTACAACTACGCCTACGTGCTGCCGGGGTTTCTGCTGATCCTGCTGGGCGGGATCAATGGCCCGTTCCACAGCGCCATGGTGAGCGTGCTGGCCCGCCGGCCCCGCTCGGAGGGGGCGCATGTGCTGGCGGCGATCAACACCCTGGTGGGGGCCGGGTTGATCGGTGTCACCCTGCTGCTGTTCCTGTTTGCCGACCCGCTGATCACCCTGGTGGGTCCGGGCCTCGATGCCGTCCGTCACGACGTGGCGGTGCTGGAGCTGCGCTGGATGGCGCCGATGGCCCTGTTTGCCGGCCTGATCGGCCTTGGTTTCGGGGCCCTCAACGCCGCCGATGAGTTCTGGCTGCCCTCGGTGAGCCCGCTGCTCTCCAGCGTGGCGGTGATCGCCGGTCTGGGGTTGCTCTGGTGGCAGCTGGGCAGCGAGATCGCCCTGCCCCAATACGCCACCGTGGGCGGTGCCGTGCTGGCGGGCACCACGCTGCTGGGGGCGGTGTTCCAGTGGCTGATTCAGCTGCCGGCCCTGGCCCGGCAGGGGCTGCACAAGTTCCAGCTGGTGTGGGACTGGCACCATCCCGGCGTGCGCGAGGTGCTGCAGGTGATGGGGCCGGCCACCCTCTCCTCGGGCATGTTGCAGATCAACGTGTTCACGGATCTGTTCTTCGCCTCGGGGATCGTGGGGGCCGCGGCAGGCCTGGGCTACGCCAACCTGCTGGTGCAGACGCCCCTGGGCCTGCTCTCCAATGCCCTGCTGGTGCCACTGCTGCCGGTGTATGCCCGGCTCACGGCGCCGGCCGATCGCCCCGAGCTGATCGCCCGCATCCGCCAGGGCCTGATGCTCTCCACGGCCTCGATGCTGCCGCTCGGGGCCCTGATGGTGGCCCTGGCCGCTCCGATCGTGGCCCTGATCTACGAGCGGGGCGCCTTCAACGCCAGTGCCGCCAGCCTGGTGGGTGGTCTGCTGATGGCCTACGGGGTGGGCATGCCGGCCTATCTGGGCCGCGATGTGCTGGTGCGGGTGTTCTATGCGCTCGGTGATGGCACCACCCCGTTCCGCTTTTCGATGGCCGGCATCGGCCTGAACGTGATCTTCGACTGGGCCCTGGTGGGTGGTCCCACCCCCTGGGGGCTGCAGCTGCCGGCGTTGAACTACGGAGCGCCCGGGTTGGTGTTGGCCACGGTGGCCGTGAACGTGATCACCTGCGGCGGGTTGCTGCTGGCCCTGCAGAAGCGGCTGGGGGGGCTGCCCCTGCGGGCATGGGGCCGCGACAGCCTGCTGCTGCTGGGGGCGGCGCTGCTGGCGGGGGGGGTGGCCTGGGGGCTGTCGGTGGGGCTGGCCTGGCCGCAGCACCTGCTGGGGCTGGTGGTGGAGGCCGGCTTCTGCAGCGCCGTGGGCCTGCTGGTGTACGGCCTGCTGGCCAGCTGGGCCGGCGTGCCGGAAGCCCTCGACCTCAGCCGTCTGCTGCGCAGGAGATTGCCCGGCTTCCGCTGAAGTGCGCGCCTTGGCAGGGTTTCAGAGTTCCACCACCCGCTCTTCGCGCACCTGCACCGGAATCTCCAGATGGCTGCGGCCCACCATGGCCGGGCCATCGATCGAGACGATGCGCGCTTCGATGCCGAAATCCCGGAAGGCGGTTTCCAGTTCCTGAATCAGCGCCTTCTCCACCTGGGCCTCGGCATCCACCACCTTGCCGATCAGGCGGCTGCCCAGGCGGCCGATGCGCTGGCGCACCACCTCTCGCGCATTGGTGACCTCGATGACCAGCACAGGGCCGTGGCAGGTCGCGCAACCCTAGCCGTGGTTGTCCAGCAGTTCCTCCAGGTCCTGCAGCTGGCCGGGGGGCACCAGCCGGGCCAGGGGCAGCTTGCTGCTGCCGCCGCCGATCGGCACCTGCACCGCCTCCAGGGCCTGGCGGGCGCACACGGCCGCCCCCTGATCGAGCCGGGCGGCGCACTCGATCGCCAGGGCCTCGGCCAGACCCGCGTCCCCCAGGTAGAGGTGCCAGCCGCCGATCTGCAGGTAGAGCCGATCGGCCAGGGCCTGCTGCAGCTCGCGGATCTCGTCGGGGGTCATGGTCATGGCGGCGGTTGCCACAGGGCCTCCCCTCAGGATGGCCCAGGCCGGCGGATCAGCACGCTCAACAGCTGCGCCAGCAGCAGCACCCCCCAGGCCTCGCTGAGCCAGGCCAGATGGGTCCAGGGGTGCCGCATCCCCTGCACGAACCACAGGCCGCTGTTGACGGCCGCAAACACCATGCCGTGCAGCACAAGGTTCACCACCCGTGCGTAGTGGCGATAGAGGGGGTCGTCTGGATTGGCGGGCCCGTACCAGCGGATCGGCATTGCGGAAGAACGCCGCGCGCAGCGGCTGCAGGATCCTGATTGTGGCCTCCACCGGACGGGCCAGCGCTCCTCAGGGTCCCGGTTGACGGCTGGGCCCCCGATGTGGGCAGAATGTGAAGGAAGGCACAGGCGCTTGTAGCTCAGCGGATTAGAGCATCTGACTACGGATCAGAGGGTCGGGAGTTCGAATCTCTCCAGGCGCGCCTCCTTCAAGAAGCCGTCCCACGGGACGGCTTCTTTGTTGGTGCCCACTGTTGGGTTTCTTACGATCGGATCACTTCAGCGGCTCTCGATGGCGGACCACAGCGGCGCAGCGATCAACACCCCCCTGGCACAAGGCGATCCCGCCATCGCTGCCCTGATCAACAGGGAACTGGAGCGCCAGCAGACCCATCTCGAGCTGATCGCCTCCGAGAACTTCGCCTCCCGCGCCGTGATGGAGGCCCAGGGTTCGGTGCTCACCAACAAGTACGCCGAGGGCCTGCCCGCCAAGCGCTACTACGGCGGCTGCGAGCACGTGGACGCCATCGAGGAGCTGGCGATCGAGCGGGCCAAGCAGCTGTTCGGGGCCGCCTGGGCCAACGTGCAGCCCCACAGCGGCGCCCAGGCCAACTTCGCCGTGTTCCTGGCGCTGCTCCAGCCCGGCGACACGATCCTGGGCATGGACCTCAGCCACGGCGGCCACCTCACCCACGGCTCGCCCGTGAACGTGAGCGGCAAGTGGTTCAAGGCCGTCCACTACGGCGTGGACCCCGACACCCAGCAGCTCAATTTCGACACGATCCGACAGCTGGCCCTGGAGCACAAGCCGAAGCTGATCGTCTGCGGCTACTCGGCCTACCCGCGCACGATCGATTTCCAGGCCTTCCGCGCCATCGCCGATGAGGTGGGCGCCTACCTGCTGGCCGACATGGCCCACATCGCCGGCCTGGTGGCCGCCGGTGTGCACCCCAACCCTGTGCCCGTCTGCGATGTGGTGACCACCACCACCCACAAGACCCTGCGCGGCCCCCGCGGTGGCCTGATCCTCTGCCGCGATGCCGAGTTCGGCAAGCAGTTCGACAAGGCGGTGTTCCCCGGCAGCCAGGGCGGCCCCCTGGAGCACGTGATCGCCGCCAAGGCCGTCGCCTTCGGGGAGGCCCTGCAGCCCTCGTTCCAGGCCTACAGCCGCCAGGTGGTGGCCAATGCCCACGCCCTGGCGGCGCGCATTCAGGAGCGCGGCATCGCCGTGGTGAGCGGCGGCACCGACAACCACATCGTGCTGCTGGATCTGCGCAGCATCGGCCTCACCGGCAAGGTGGCCGATCTGCTGGTGAGTGACGTGCACATCACCGCCAACAAGAACACGGTGCCGTTCGATCCCGAGTCGCCGTTTGTGACCAGCGGCCTGCGCCTGGGTACCGCCGCCTGCACCACCCGCGGCTTCGATGAGGCCGCCTTCCGCGAGGTGGCCGATGTGATCGCCGACCGACTGCTGAACCCGGAGGATGCCGCCATCGAGCAGCGCTGCCGCGAGCGGGTGGCCGCCCTCTGCGAGCGCTTCCCGCTCTATGCGGCGGAGCGACAGCTGCAGCCTGCATGACCGTCTGGATGGCTGGCTCTGCTTAAGCTTTCGCCCACCGGGCCAGCTCCGGCGCCCTCCCCGACCATGCAGCTCCCGTGACGATCTCCAGCAGGCCGGACCTCGCTGCGGTGCTGGCCTTCGCTGCTGCGGCCCTGCTCACCGGGCTGATCGTGCCGCTGGTGCGGCGCCTGGGGCTGCGCTGGGGCCTGATCGATGCGCCGGATGCCCGCAAGCAGCACACCACGCCGATGGTGCGGCTCGGGGGGATCGGCATCGTGGCTGGTTTTGCGCTGGCGCTGCTGCTGATCTGGGCGCTCGGTGCCTTTGTGGAACTGCCGCCCGAGCGGGATGCGCTGATCTGGACCACCCTGGCGGGCTCCCTCTGTTTTTTTGTGATCGGTCTGGCGGACGACCTGTTCGCCCTGCCGCCCTTGCCCCGCCTGCTGGGTCAGGTGCTGGTGGCCACGGCGGTGTGGCACCAGGGGGTGCGCATCGGCACCATCGACTTGCCTCTCGCGCCGTTCGGGGGCCTGCCCGGCTCGATTGCCCTGCCCGATGGCCTCAGCCTCCTGGCCACGGTGATCTGGCTGGTGGGGATCACCAATGCCATCAACTGGCTCGATGGCCTTGATGGTTTGGCGGCCGGCGTGAGCGGCATCGCCGCCGTGGGCCTGCTCTCGGTGAGCTACAGCCTCAACCAGCCAGCGCCAGGGCTGCTGGCAGCGGCGTTGGCGGGCAGCTGCCTCGGCTTTCTGCGCCACAACTTCAACCCCGCCCGCATCTTCATGGGTGACGGCGGTTCCTACTTCCTCGGTTTTGCCCTGGCGGCCATCAGCATCGTGGGGCCGGCCAAGGGCCTCACCAGCGTGAGCCTGTTGCTGCCCCTGCTGATCCTGTCGCTGCCCCTGGCCGACATGTCGGCCGTGATCATGGGGCGGCTCTCCCAGGGCCGTTCCCCCTTTTATCCCGATCGCCGCCATCTGCATCACCGGCTGCTCCGGGCCGGCTTCAGCCATCGGCGCACGGTGGTGCTGATCTATGCCTTCACCCAGTGGCTGGCGGCCCTGGCCCTGGTGCTGGCCAACGCCGAACTGCGCTTTCTGTGGCTGGCTCTGGCCACGGCCGTGTTGATCGGGGTTGTGGTGGCCTGCCGGCGCAGCCTCAGCCAGGAGCAGAGCCATGGATGCAGCCCCGATGAGCGCTGAGATTCTCTGCATCGGCACCGAGCTGCTGCTCGGCAACATCACCAACGGCAATGCCCGCTGGCTGGCGGAGCAGCTGGCCGCGCTGGGGGTGCCCCACCACCGTCAGGGGGTGGTGGGCGACAACCGTGAGCGCTTGATCCAGGCGGTGCGCGAAGCGGCCGGCCGTTGCCGGCTGCTGATCACCACTGGCGGGCTGGGCCCCACCCCCGACGACCTCACCACCGAGGCCATGGCGGAGGCCTTCGGTGTGCCCCTGGTGGAGCATCCGCAGATCTGGGCCGAGATCCAGGCCCGCATCAGTGTCTGGGGGCGGGCCTGTGCCCCCAGCAATCGCAGGCAGGCCTTTCTGCCCCAGGGGGCCCGGGTGCTCCCCAACCCCACCGGCACCGCCCCAGGCATCATCTGGAGCCCCGATCCCACCGGGTTGCCCTTTGCCCTCCAGCCCGGGTTCACGGTGCTCACCTTCCCCGGGGTGCCCAGCGAGATGCAGGCGATGTGGGCGGCCACCGCCGCACCGTGGTTGCGCGAGGCGGGATTGGCGGCGGGGGTGTTCGCCAGCCGCCTGCTGCGTTTCTGGGGTGTCGCGGAATCCAGCCTCGCCGAGCAGATGGCGGACCTGCTGGCTCTGGACAACCCCACGGTGGCCCCCTATGCCGGTGCAGGTGAGGTGAAGTTGCGGCTCACCGCGCGGGCTGGCAGCACCGCTGAGGCTCAGCTGCTGCTGGCGCCGGTGGAGGCCGAGATCCGCTCCCGGACCGGAGCGGCCTGTTTCGGCGCCGACGCCGATTCCCTGGCCAGCGTGGTGCTGGAGCAGCTGCGGCAGCGCGGTGAAACGCTCGCCGTGGCCGAAAGCTGCACCGGTGGTGGCCTCGGCGCTGCCCTGGTGGCGGTGCCCGGTGCCTCCGAGGTGTTCCTGGGTGGTGTGATCGCCTATGCCAACAGTGTCAAGCAGCAGCAGCTGGGGGTGCCGGCGGCGCTGCTGGAGAGCCATGGCGCCGTGAGCGATCCGGTGGCGCTTGCCATGGCCGAGGGTGCCCGCCGGGCCACTGGCGCCACCTGGGGGGTTGCCGTGACCGGCATCGCCGGGCCCGGTGGCGGCAGTGGCGCCAAGCCGGTGGGCCTGGTGCACATCGCCATCGCCGGGCCCGATGGCAGCAGCAGCGAGGCGGTGCATTTCAGCGCCAGCCGCGGCCGCACCTGGATCCAGACCCTCACGGTGGGAGAGGTGCTCAATCGGCTGCGGCTGCAACTGCGTTGAGGGGCGCAGCTTCGCCCTGCCTGCGTAGCGGTGGGCGCCAGGCCAGCGGTTTTTTAGGGTGGCAGATTCCGCTGCTGCCCCCGCCGTGAGCTCCGGCACCCTCTACGACAAGGTCTGGGATCGGCATCAGGTGGCCCAGCTGCCGGGGGGAGCCACCCAGCTGTTCATCGGCCTGCACCTGATCCACGAGGTCACCAGCCCCCAGGCCTTCGCCGCCCTCAAGGATCTCGGCCTCGGCGTGCGCCATCCGGAGCGCACCGTGGCCACGGTGGATCACATCGTGCCCACCACCTCCCAGGCGCGGCCGTTCGCCGATCCCCTGGCCGAGGAGATGCTGGCCACACTGGAGGCCAACTGCGCCGCGCACGGCATCACCCTGCACGGCCTCGGCAGTGGCCGTCAGGGCATCGTGCACGTGATCGCCCCCGAGCTGGGCCTCACCCAGCCCGGCATGACCGTCGCCTGCGGCGACTCCCACACCTCCACCCACGGCGCCTTCGGCGCGATCGCCTTCGGTATCGGTACCAGCCAGGTGCGTGATGTGCTCGCCAGCCAGAGCCTGGCCATGGGCAAGCTCAAGGTGCGCCGCATCTGGGTGGACGGCCAGCTGCAGGGCGGCGTGTACGCCAAGGATCTGGTGCTGCACGTGATCCGCACGCTCGGGGTGAAGGGTGGTGTGGGCTACGCCTATGAATTCGCCGGCCCGGCGATCGAGGCCCTCTCGATGGAGGAGCGCATGACCCTCTGCAACATGGCGATCGAGGGCGGTGCCCGTTGCGGCTACGTGAATCCCGATCAGACCACCTTCCACTACCTGCAGGGCCGGCCCTTTGCCCCCAGCGGTGAGGCTTGGCATCGCGCCGTGGCCTGGTGGAGCAGCCTGGCTAGCGGCGCCGACGCCATGTTCGACGACGAGGTGCGCTTCGATGCCGCCACCATCGCCCCCACGGTCACCTGGGGCATCTCCCCGGGCCAGGGCATCGGCGTGGATGAAACCGTGCCCACCCTGGAGCAGACCGAGCCCGACGAGCGTCCGCTGGCCGAGGAGGCCTACCGCTACATGGACCTGCAGCCCGGCGCCCCGATCGCCGGCACGCCGGTGGATGTGTGCTTCATCGGCAGCTGCACCAACGGGCGGCTCAGTGATCTGCAGGCGGCAGCCGCTGTGGCGAAGGGCCGCCAGGTGGCCCCGGGCATCAAGGCCTTCGTGGTGCCCGGCAGCGAGCAGGTGGCCGCGGCGGCCGAAGCCGAGGGGCTGGACAAGTTGTTCCTGGAGGCGGGCTTTGAGTGGCGGGAGCCCGGCTGCTCGATGTGCCTGGCCATGAATCCCGATCGCCTCGAGGGCCGGCAGATCAGCGCCAGCTCCAGCAACCGCAACTTCAAGGGCCGCCAGGGTTCCGCCACGGGTCGCACCCTGCTGATGAGCCCGGCGATGGTGGCCGCCGCCGCGGTCACCGGCCGGGTGAGCGACGTGCGCCAGCTCCTCAACGCCTGATCGCCTGCAGCCAGCCAACCCCATGACCAGCCCCACACCCTTCCCCTTCGGCCCGATCGCCAGCGTCAACGGCACCACCGTGGTGGTGCGTGGTGACGACATCGACACCGACCGGATCATCCCGGCCCGCTTTCTCAAGTGCGTCACCTTCGAGGCCCTGGGCCCGGCGGCCTTCGCCGACGACCGCGCTGAGCTCGCAGCCTCTCCCGCCGGCCCCCATCCGTTTGATCGCCCTGAACACCAGGGGGCTTCGATCCTGCTGGTGAACCGCAATTTCGGCTGTGGCTCCAGCCGTGAGCATGCCCCCCAGGCCCTGATGCGCTGGGGCATCCGGGCCGTGGTGGGGGAGAGCTTCGCCGAAATCTTCTATGGCAACTGCCTCGCGCTGGGAATCCCCTGCCTCACGGCCACCCACGCAACGATGCTGGCCATCCAGGCGGCCGCAGCCGCTGATCCTGCCGCCGCGTTTGAGGTGGATGTGGCGGCCGCCAGCCTCAGCGGTGCCGGCCAGTTGTGGGGTCTGGAGCTGGCCAGCGGTCCGCGCCAGATGCTGGTGAGCGGCCAGTGGGATGCCACCGCTCAGCTGATGGCCCACGATGCGGAACTGGCGGCCACCGCGGCTCGCCTGCCCTATCTGAACGCCTTCTCGGGCTGAGATCTCGGTCGCCCTCCACGGCCAGCTGGCCACTGGCGACGGGCCAGGGCGTCAGAAGAGCGAGCGCCTTCGGGCGTAGTCGTTGCTGGGGTGATAGGGCACGAAAGGCACGCCTGTGCCGGAGAAGTTGAAGTCGTTGAGTTTCACGCGCACGCCGCCAATCTGTTCGTAGGGGCTGTAATAAATCGCGAATTCGTAGCCGCGGCGCTGCCAGCGCAGCTCCACCGATGCCCCTGTCACGTCGCCGAAGTAGGGCGATGCGGGATCCACGTTGAGGCCAAGGCCACCGCTGAACACCAAGGGGCCCACCAGTTGCTGAGTCCAGCCAAATCCCATTGTGGCCAGGTCGACGGCGCGATCAAAGCTGAAGGGGCTCTGACCCTGGCGCAGGGTGCCCCCGCCGGTGACCGTGAACACGGTGTAGTCGAGGACGTTCTTGGTGAAGTGGCCCAGGGTCAGGGTGGGGCCACCGGAGATGCTCAGCAGATTCTGATTGGTGCCATCGCCGTAGTACGCCAAGCTCAGCGATGTGTTCGTGTCGATCCGCAGGCCTGGCACGATCGGTTTCGGCGTGTTGCGGGTTGCCACTTCGGTGCTCACCTCAGCCGGTTTGCCGGTCCAGATGGGCACCGCGCTGTTCACCGATCCAAAGAAGCTGGCGCGCCAGAAGTCGGCCAGGTTGCTGGTGTTGAACTCATTGCCCTGGAAGCTGCCGAAGCCGGCCCGCCAGAAGTAGTTGTGGCTGATGCTTCCCCAGTTCGGCAGCGTTCCCGTTTTTTCCAGGGACGCGCCAAGAGCTGAGTACACATCCTGCTCTCCCAGGGATCCATTCCAGGTGCGATAGCGGTAGGCGCCAAACAGCCGGCTGGTCACCGGGCCCAGTCCGGGCAGGCTGATCGGCTTCACGAAATCGCCCCAGCTGCGGATGGCATTGGTGAAGTTGCTGGGATCAAAACTGGAGATGCTCACGGTGGCATCGCTGCTGAACCCGAACACATTGCCTTTCAGTTTTCCCTCCAGGCCAAACAGATCGCCGATCTGGGTGGGTTGGCTGCTGCTGGGATCGCCGGCGGATTGGCCGGGCAGGGGATAGCTGTCGGTGGTGCCGCTCAAGGCGCGTTGCACCATGAACTGGGGTTGGAGGGTGAGTTTGCCGCCGCGGTTCCCGATCTTGATCGGCTGGAGATTGCGGCCCAGGTAGAAGCCGTCACGGTCTGTGCCGTCCACGGCTGCCACCCAGGGGTTGTCCACCTCTTTGTCCTTCTCCAGCAGCAGATTGCGCTGCATGGGCACCGGCAGCCGGTTCTCCAGAATCAGGCGGCTGCGCTGGCTGCGGATCTGCGTGTTGCCACTCGGCAGTTGCTGCGCCACCACGCCCTCCGCGTCCAGCCACGACTGCGCCGGGGTGTAAGGATCGTTGGTGAAGGCCACCCGATCGCCGCTCCAGCCTGCGGGGGTGATGGTGAGCTTGGCGGCCTGGAAGCGCCAGCGGTTCACAGTGCCCTCCACCAGCTTCTGCGGGCCGGCGGCGTTGAGGCTGCGGATCTGTTGGGGCTGGGCCTGCCCGTAGGTTTCCGCTTCGCTGGGTTGGGCGTAGGTGGTGGTTACCCCTACGCGGCGTTCCAGTTTCAGGCTGCGCACGTAGCTGAGCTGGCTGACCCGTTGATCCACGGCCGCATCGATGGCCTGTTGCCGCAGCCGCTCCTGCTGGCCGGGCGAGACAGGTTGCGCTGGTGCCGCAGCTGTGTCGGGGCTCGGCGCCGTCGCCGTCGCGGCTGGATCGGTTGGCCCCATGGCCACACGGTTCAGCTGCTCCGCCAGGGGGCGCGTCGGGCGGCGGCGGGTGCGATCCGGATCCGGGCAGCCGCTGGGGGGCGGCATGGCCACCGTGAGCCGCTGGGCTGGAGCCTCGCCAAAGCGGTAGCGAAGCCCCATCAGGTAGGCATTGCTGCCTTCACTCACGCCGCTGTAGGTGCCGTAGGCGCCGGAGCGGTGATGGATGCGTCCCACCAACGACCATTCCGGCGACACCAGGGCCTCCACCTCGAAGCCCAGGTAGTTGAGGAAGGTGGCGTAGTTCTCGCGGTAGGTCTTCTCGTAGTTGCTCACCGATGTGTTCAGGCTCACGCCCTCCACAAAGCCCAGGCTGAGCCAGGGCTGCACCCACAACCGCAGCCCCAGGCCACCGGTGATTTCACCGAAGGTCTGCGCAGGCGTGTCGGCGAAGGGCACCGCCTGGTTGAATTCGCCGCCCGCCTGGGAATAGGCGTGGTGGCCCATCAGGTTGGAATCAAATTCCAGGGCCAGCGGTCCGGCTTCGACCAGTCGCTTGTTGAGGCCCACCCCCAGCAGGTATTCCGGGCGCAGGCGCCCGTTGAACAGGAAGGTGTCGCCGAAGTTGGCATCGATCATCTGCCCTCCCCAGAGCGTGGCCGCCCAGGGATGGGGATGCCAGTCCGGGATCGCCGGCAGCGGTGGCGGGCAGGCCATAGTCTGGGCCGCCGGCGACAGGGCGATCGGCGGCATGCGCCAGGCCGCGCTGCGCAGCTGGATGGCCTGGCTGCCAGGGGGGATGGCCCGCAGGAGTGCGCTGCCAGGCGCCGCTGGGCTGAGGGGTTGCTGCTCCAGCGCCGTCTGGGTGCTGTGGATGCTCGTGCCCACCGGCGGCCGGGTGCTGAACTCCGGTGTGGCCGACGCCAGCGGGCTCGGTGGGCTCCAGTAGCTGAGTGGCGCCAGGGCCACCGAGGGCGGCTGGGCCAGATCCAGATCAATTTTGGTGGTGTCCAGGTCGAGAACGCCGTAGACGTCGTCCAGTTCGCCGACGTTCTCGATCAGGCTGTAGCGCAGTTTGCTGGCCTGGAGATACTGCTCACCCCGCTGGAAGCGCACCCTGCCGCTGGCGTAAATCGTGCGGGTGCTGGATTCGTACTCGATCCGATCGGCCAGCAGGCGGCCGCCCGACACCTGGGCCATCACCTGGCCCGTGGCTACGAAGCGATTCAGCTGTTGATCGAATCCCTGGCTGTCGGCGCTGAGCTCGACCGTGAGGGGTGGGCTCTGCTGGGGAGTGGCAGCGCTCAGACGCGGCTGGCGGGCCGGGGGCTCGGCGCTGCTCGCCAGCGCAGCGGGCTGGACCGGAGCGGCTGGTGACGGCTCCGGCTGATCAACTGCGGCCCAGGCCGCAATGGGTTGCACCAGAATCGACGCCGTCCCCAGAGCCGCAATCGCGCGGCTGATGCGCTGAGGAGAGGGCACCGAGGCGACGCAAGCGGCGGTGATCCTGCCACGCTTACGGGTCTGACCAGAGGCCCTGGGGCCGGTTCGTCAGGTCGCTGCTGCGCTTCCCAGAGGGCTCACTCCTCGAGGTCTTTGCGGCTGGGGGTGCGGCTGGGATCGCTGGCGAGGAAGCCGAACACGAAGATCCCGATAAAGAAGAAAACGACCGAGTAAACCGAGATCTTGAGGGCGAGCATGGTCTGTCCGGCGGGTGACAGGGAGTGACAGGCGCCAGGTGGGCCCTGAACGACCCTGCGGCAGCCGCATCATCCTATGGGTCACGATCACGTTGACCGATGCCGGAGGGCCCTGAGGCGGTGCTTCGCCCCTGGATTGAAACGTTTCAGGCGCCAACCCGGCTGGATCTGCGGCCCCTGTGGCAGCTGCGGACGCCCTCCGGGCAGGTCACGTCGGCCCTGGAGGAGTCGTGGCGGCTGGATCGCCCGGATTGGCATGCCAGGGGCCTGGTGATCTGGCCCCGCGGCGGCCGCTGGCACGGCCTCACGCTGCAGCTGCACTGTCCCCAGGCCTGGCGCGACGCCGATCGAGCTGATCGCCAGGCGCGGTTGGTGCTGCGCTGGTGGGCGGATGCGGCGGTGTTGCGGGTGGATGGCAGCGTGGTGCGCGAGGGCGATCTGTTCGATACCGCCTGCCGCTGGCTGCTCCCGGCCAGCTGGTGGCGGGGCGTGCCGCTGCAGCTGGACTTACGCCTGCGCTCGCCGCTGCACGACGACGGCGCCCTGATCCAGAGCCTGGTGGAGCTGGAACCGCTGCAGCCGGGCGATCGGCCGGGGTTGTTGCGCGGTACGGCCCTGGAGCTGCTGGTCCAGCGGCTGGAGCATGGGCCCGAGCCGCAGCGCGCCCAGGTCCGGTCCTGCACCGAGGGGCTGGCCAGCGTGGAACCCCTTGGCCCGGCTGCGGGGGACGCCCTGGCGGCCGTGCTGCAGCAGGCGGCCCGCCAGCGCCCTCACGGTGGCTTTCACGTGCTCGGCCACGCCCATCTCGATCTGGCCTGGCTGTGGCCCGTGGCCGACACCTGGCAGGCGGCCGTGCGCACCTTTGAGTCGGTCCTGGACTTGATGGATCGCCACCCGCAGCTGCACTTCGCCCACTCCACCCCGGCGCTGTACGCCTGGATCGAGCAGCACCGGCCCGCCCTGTTTGCGCGGATCCGCCGGGCCATGGAGGGCGGCCGCTGGGAGCCGATCAATGGACCCTGGGTGGAAACCGACTGCGTGCTGATCGGCACCGCTTCGCTGCTGCGCCAGTTCCAGCTCGGGCAGGACTACAGCAGGCGCGCGTTTCCGGAGTGGCGCCATGAGCTCTGCTGGTTGCCGGACAGCTTCGGGTTCGCGGCTGGCTTGCCGGCGGTGGCCAGCGCCACGGGAGTGCGCTGGTTCTGCACCCACAAACTGGCCTGGAACGCCACCAATCCCTTCCCCCACCGGTTGTTCCGCTGGCGCAGCCGCTGCGGCTCCGAGCTGCTGGCGCTGATCACGGCGCCGATCGGCACCGATGGCGACCCGGTGGCGATGGAGCGCTATCGGCTGCAGTGGCAGGCCGCCACCGGCGTGGATCAGGCCCTGTGGTTGCCGGGGATGGGCGACCACGGCGGCGGCCCCACCGCTGAAATGCTGCAGCAGCTGGAGCTCTGGCAGCAGCAGGCGGTGGCCTGCCCGCAGCGGCACGGCACCCTGCGGGACTACCTGCACCAGCTCGAGCCGCTGGCGGATCGGTTGCCCGTGTGGCGTGATGAGCTCTACCTGGAGCTGCACCGCGGCTGTGCCACCACCCGGCCGGACCAGAAGCGCCACAACCGCAGCCTGGAGCGGCTGCTGCGGGAGGCCGATCTGGCCCTGGCCCTGGCGGCCGAGCCCCAGCCGGCCGACTGGCGCAGCTTGCTGTTTCAGCAGTTTCACGACATCCTTCCCGGCACCGCGATCCCCGAGGTGTTCGAGCAGGCCGAGCCCCAGTGGCGCTCGGCCCGCCGCAGGGCTTGCCAGCAGCGGGACGCGGCCCTGCGGCGGTGGTTGGAGCCAGCACCTCGGGCCGAGGCCTCGCCGCAGCAGGCCGGCCAGCCCTGGTGGTTGGCCCAGCTGCAACCGCTGCCGGGGCAGTGCCTCACGCTGCGCCTGCCTCGCGGCGCCTGGAGCCAGGCCGGATCCCGGGGGCTCCTGCCCCACCAACCGGCGGCGGGCGGCTGGGTCTGGGTGCAGTTGCCCGGGCCCGAGGGAGTGGCGGCCCTGGCGCTGCGCCGGGCACCTGGGGCGTCAGCGGTGCCGGCCGATCCCTCAACCGTGCTGCATCCTGTGCGCTTCAGCCGCCCGTCAGCGGGCGCGGCCTGCCCGCTCTGGACCCTCGACAACGGCCTGCTCCGCGCGGAGTTCGGGGCCGAGGGCCTGCGTCAGCTCTGGGGGGCCGATGGCCGGCCCCAGCTGGCAACTCCCCTGGAGTGGCGCCGTTGGCGCGACCATGGCGAGTTCTGGGATGCCTGGGACATCGCGGCCAGCTACCGCGAGCATCCGCTGCCCCTGCACTGGCACAGCGGGCCGGAGCTGGCGGAGCAGGGCCCGCTCTGCACGCGACTGGTGTGGCGGGGTCGCTGTGGTGCCAGCGATCTGCGCCTCGATGTGCAGTTGCGGGCTGCCTCGCCCTGGCTGGAGCTCAGCCTCAGCGTTCAGTGGCGCCAGCGCCATGAGCTGCTGCGGCTGGAGATTCCCCTGGCCGAGGTCGCCAGTCGCTATGCCGCCGACACCAGTGGGGGGGTGTTGGAGCGGCCGGCGCTGGCGCGAACGGCGCGTGAACAGGCCCGCTGGGAAGTGCCGGCGCTCAGCTGGGTGGCCTCCCAGGCCGCTGCCGGTGGACTGGCGGTGTTGCTGGACGGTCCCCAGGGGGTCTCGGCCCAGCCCGATCGCCTGGGGGTGTCGCTGCTGCGCGCCCCCACCTGGCCCGACCCCTCGGCCGATAACGGCTTTCAGCGCCTGCGGTTGGCCCTGATGCCCTGCAGCGGTGGCTGGCGGCAGCAGGCCGTGGCCCAGCAGGCCCTGCGCTTCCGGGAGCCCCTGTGGCTGCGGCCGGCCAGCGGGCCGCAGGATCCCGTGATGCCTCCCCCCACGGGACTGTGCCTGGGTAGCCCTCACCTGCAGCTGGTGGGTCTGGCCCCCGGCGCGGCAGCCGGAGAGGCGCTGCTGACCGTGCAGAACCTCAGCCCGCTGCGCCTGCCCCTGGGGCTGGAGGGGGGCTGGCAGGTGCAGGGTGATCCCGACCCCTGGCTCCGGCCCTGGCAGTTGGCCAGCTGGCGGGTGTGCCGGCCAGGTCAGTCGTCGTGATCGTCGAAGGGGTCGGTGAGGCCCTTGGACGGCGGGCCGAAGGCGGTGTAGATGCCAAAGCCGGTGAGAGCCAGCAGCACCGCCAGCACGGCGATCGCCACGGAGAGGGCAGGGGAGGTGGTTTCCATGGCTGGGGGGCGGCGGCGAGGGCAGCGGCGGGGACGGGAATGCTGCGGTGCAAGCGACGAGGTGCCACCGGCCGGGAGTTCCATCACAACTCTCGACAGCGGCGGCCGCCGGGTGCCGCAGCACCCTTACAGTAACGAGACCGATCCCCTGCCAGAGAGGACCGCGCCGCCATGGCCCAACGCACCCGCCTGGGAGATTTGCTCCGCCCCCTGAACTCCGAGTACGGCAAGGTTGTGCCGGGCTGGGGTACCACTCCCGTGATGGGCGTGTTCATGGCCCTGTTCCTGGTGTTCCTGCTCGTGATCCTGCAGCTGTACAACAAGTCGCTGCTGCTCGACGGCATCACTGTGAACTGGAACGGCATCAACTGAGCCGGCTGTTGCGATGAACGTCTTCGGGATCGGCCTGCCTGAGCTGGCTGTGATTGCAGCCATCGGCCTGCTGGTGTTCGGCCCGAAGCGTTTGCCCGAGCTGGGCAAAACCCTTGGGCGCACGCTCAAGGGTTTTCAGTCGGCCTCCAGGGAATTTGAGCAGGAGTTCCGCAGGGCGGTCGACAGCGTGGAGGCCGAGGTGGCCAGCGCCGACACCTCCACTGCTGAACTCACCAGCGCCGAACTCCCTAGCGCTGACCTGCCCAGCAGCGAACTGGCCCGAGCTGATGCTTCGCCTGCAGAGCATTCCCCTGCCGCTGGGGCCGAGCCAGGCTCCACGGCTCCGGCCAGCTGACCCTGGCCATGACAACAACGGCCAGCCCGCCGCTGCATCTGCTGGTGGGCCTGGGCAATCCCGGCGATAAGTACACCGGCACGCGTCACAACGTGGGCTTCATGGCCCTGGAGCGGCTGGCGTCCCGCTCCGGTGCCAGCTTCCGAAACCAGGCCAAGTTGCACGGCCTGCTGGCGGAGATCGGCCAGGGCTCCAGTCGCCTGCGGTTGTTGATGCCGCAGACCTACATGAACGAGAGCGGCCGTTCGATCCGCGCCGCGCTCGACTGGTATGGCCTGGAGGCCAGCCAGATGCTGGTGCTGGTGGACGACATGGACTTGCCCCTGGGGCGGCTGCGGCTGCGGGCCTCCGGGGGCGCGGGCGGCCACAACGGCCTGCGCAGCACCATCGCCCACCTGGGTGGTGAGGCCTTTCCCCGCTTGCGCATCGGCATCGGCGCGCCGGCCCTGAACCCTGAGGAGCGCAAGCGCCGCACCGTGGGACATGTGTTGGGTCGGTTTTCGCCGGCGGATCAGCCCGTGCTCGAGCAGGTGTTGGAGGAGGTGTTGGATGGCATCACGCTGATCCAGCGCCTGGGGTTGGAGCGTGCTGGCAATCGCTTGAATGCCTTTGTGGCGCCAGCCGCCGCGGCGTTGCAGGACACCTCCTCCCCCTCCATGGCCCCGTGAGCCGCCTTCCCGCCACCACAGCCCAGTTGCGGGTGCTGCACCAGAGCTTTAGCCAGCGGCTGCTGGAGGGGGAGGTGAGTGCCGGTGGCTTCCACTGGACCTTCAGCTGGTGCTTTGCTCGCGGCGAGCTGCAGGTGGAGCCCTCCCTGGGCAGAGCCCTGATCCAGGATGCGCTGCTGCGCTTCCTGCTCAAGGCCGACTATCAGCTGGAGCCCGGCGGCGACTACGCCTTCACGGTGCGGGCGAAGTTCTGAACCCGGGTTGGATCCACCCCGGGCCTTCGCCTGAGCCCATGGCCCAGGTGGCGCTCCAGCAACAGCTGGGCCACCACGTCGTCCCAGTCGCGGGGGGGCAGGCGCAGCCCCTCCGGCAGCAGGCGCCGCCAGCCCCGGGGCGGCAGCAGTTCCCAGTAGCGGCGCCGGGCGGCAAGGGTGGTGCCAGCCTCAGCCACCACCAGCACCGGCATGCCCAGCTGCGGCAGCCGCGCCTGCCAGCTCTGGCTGCCGGTGCCGTCGCCCAGCACCAGGCCCTGCAGCGGGGTGCTCGCCTGCCAGTGCTGGAGCTGCTGCCAGCAGGCCTCCGGCGGCAGCACTAGGGCGGCCACGATCTCCATCCCCGCCGCGTCCGTGAGCACCAGACCGCACTTGCTGCGGCCAGGGTCGAGGGCCGCCCAGGGTCCGGCGGACTGGGGGTTGCGGCTCGCCATCTCAGGGTTGGCTCGGGATGGCGCGGATGTCCACCACCACGGGATCGGCAATGTCGCTGTTGCGGCGTGACACCGCCTCCAGCCGCACCTGTTGGCCAGCGGGCCGGTTGCTCAGGGCATTGCCCAGCTGATTGAAGCTGGCGGCATCGAACTGGAGGCCATCGGTGAGGGAGCCCTGGCGCTGGGCACGGGTGAACGTGGCGGCCAGCAGCAGATTGAGGCGGCTGCGCACCTGATCGGCGTTGCGTTCATCGCCCTCCAGCACCGTGGTGGCCAGTTGCTCTCCGGCCCGGATCACCTGTTTGTTGGGGCGCACGTCGGGGAAGGCCACCACCTGCCGCTCGCCCTTGAGCACATTGGCGGCGGAGATCAGGGTCACCACCCAGGTGCCGCGCTTGCGCAGGATCGTGTCCAGCTTGGCCACGTCGCTGCGGGGCACCAGCAGGATCTGGTGGTTGGGCTGCTCGCCGGGGAGCACCCGTTGGTAGGCGTTCAGATTGGCCTGGCGCAGCAGGGCATCGATCACGTCCTTGGCCTGGTCGGGATCCTGGATCTGAACCTTGGCGGTGATCAGCGGCTGGCCGCTGCTGATCACCACGTCGCCGCGGCGCAGGGCGATCAGGTTGGTCTCCAGCTGCTGCAGTTCTTTGGCACCGGCGGCGATCTTGGCGGTCACCTTGGCCAGCTCGGTGCGGTTGCGGCTGATGTCGGCGTCCTTGGCGCTGATGTCGCGGCTGAGCTGGTCGCGCTCCTGCTCCAGCACCCGGCGCTGCTGCATCAGGGGCCGCAGCTCGCTGCGCAGGCCAGCGGCCTGGTGCTCCACCAGGGCCAGCTGGTTGCGGGCCTGCTGCCGGCCTGTGCGCGCTGTGCTGAGCTCGCTCTGGCTGCGCTGCAGCTCCTGTTGGCTGCGGCTCAGGGCGCTGCGGCTCCGTTCCAGGGCCTGGCGGCTGACGCGCAGGCGGTGCTCGATTCGATCCAGTTCGAACAGTCCCGTGCGCAGCCGCTCACTCACCAGCAGCATCAGCCCCAGCGAGATGGCACTGATCAGGCTGCCCGTGAGCACGGTGATCAGCACGGCGGTGCGGCGCGGCCGCATGTTGAACAGGCTCAACCGCGCCTTGCCCACCCGCGTGCCAAGTCGGTCGCCCAGGGTGGAGAGCACCCCCCCGAGCAGCAGCAACGCCAGGATCAGCAGCCAGCCAGACACAGGGGGTTGCGGGGAGGCTCAGTATCGGCCGGTGACCGCCGGCTGCAAAGGGCCTGCGGCCAGCCTGGCAGCTGCGCTCAGCTGAAGCGCTTGGCCAGGGCCAGCGGATCGAACACGGTGATCTTCTTGCGGTCGATCTGCACCAGACCGGCGTTGCGCAGATCCCCCAGCAGCCGTGTGATCGTGACGCGGGTGGAGCCGATGGCCTCGGCGATGGCCTGGTGGGACAGGCGCAGATCGATCGTGATCCCCTCGTTGCCGGGGACGCCGAAATCACGGCAGAGCACCAGCAGAAAGCTCACCAGGCGCGAGCTCATGTCGCGGTGGGTGAGGGTTTCGATCATGGTTTCGGTCTGCAGGATGCGGGAGGAGAGGCCCTGCAGCATCAGCAATCCCACGCTGGCGTCGAGCTCGATGGCCTTGCGCACGGAGGTGGCGGGGGCCGTCACCATCTCCACGCGGGTGAAGGCGATGGCGTGATAGAAGCGGTCGGAACGCTGACCCGTGAGCAGCGACAGCACCCCGAACAGGCTGTTCTCCCGCAACAGCGCAACGGTGATTTCTTCACCGGATTCGTACACCCTGGACAGCCGAACTGCTCCGCGGCGCACGAGATAGACCTTTTCGGCCGGATCACCGGGGAAAAAGATCGTTTTGCCCCGCTCCACTGTTTCCGTGGTGCTGCCATTGAGGCTACGGATCACATCCAGCAGGGTGGCATTCGCGCCTGTGGTGGGGCTTGGGGAGTAGCGGCTGAAGCCGCGTGTAGCGCCGACCATGACGGCGGTGCGAGGTGAGCCGGACCCTAAGGATCGCCCTGGGGCGACTGTGTAACCGATGACACTATTTTGGGGCTTCGTCCAGGGCGAGCCGCTGGGCGCTCTGGAGTTGCCGCAGACCCGTTTCGGCCAGATCCAGCAGTTCGCTCAGCTGGTGGCGGCTGAAGGGGGCGCCCTCGGCGGTGCCCTGGATTTCCAGCAGCCGCTGCTCCCCGTCCATCACCACATTGAGGTCCACGTCGGCGCGGCTGTCCTCGCTGTAGTCGAGATCCAGCAGGGCCGCCCCATCCACCAGCCCCACAGACACCGCGGCCACCTGCTGCCGCAGGGGTGAGGTCATCAGCAGGCCGCGGTCCTCCAGGCGCCGCAGCCCCAGGGCCAGGGCCACCCAGGCCCCGGTGATCGAGGCGGTGCGGGTGCCGGCATCGGCCTGCAGCACGTCGCAGTCGATCTGCAGGCTGCGCTCCCCCAGGGCCTCCAGATCCAGGCAGGCCCGCAGGCTGCGGGCGATCAGGCGCTGAATCTCCTGGGTGCGGCCCGAGAGTTTCATCAACTCCCGCGGCTGGCGGCTGGGGGTGCTGGCCGGCAACAGGCGGTAGTCGGCACTGAGCCAGCCCCGGCCCGAACCCTGCCGCCATTTCGGCACCCCCTCCTCCAGGCAGACACTGCAGATCACCGCCGTGCGGCCGGTGTGCACCGTCACCGAACTGAGGGCAAAGCCCATCGGATCCCAGCTGAAGCGGGTTGGGCGCAGCTCGGGGGCCGTGCGGCCATCGCGCCGCAGGGGCAGGGAGGTCATGGCGGCGGGGCTGGTGGCGGGTGGTCCTGATGGTACGGGTGTTTCCACTACAGGTAGTGGCTGCGGCTTGCCGCGTGGCTCGACACCGCTACATTCAGCTTTCACGCGGTGGTCTGAGCCCCCGATGACGGTGAGCATGGCGGCGAGCTTGATCAAGCACCAGCCCAGGCCCAGTGCCGGGACCGTGCGGCCCCTCGCCTCGGCGCCATCCTCCTGGCAACAGCCGGTTGCTGCGCCCCGCAGCCTGCGCCTGGCGGCCCAGCAGGAGGGGCTGCTGCAGATCCACACCGCGCCCTTTCGCGGCAGCTTCAGTGGTGTGTTCAGCCAGGCCCTGCGCAGTGCGGGCCTGGGCAGCCGGGTGTTGATCAGCCAGTTCCTCAAGGGGGGCGTGGATCAGGGTCTGGCCCGCAGCCTCTGGCTGTGCGGCCGCCTGCAGTGGTTGCGCCCGGCAGTGACCACCTGCCTGGCGGAACCGGCGACGGACGCCCCCATCAGCGCGGCCGAGCGGCAGGCGGTGGGGGAGGTGTGGGCCTACAGCAGCGACCAGTTGCTGGCTGGTCAGCTGGATCTGCTCGTGCTGGATGAGCTGGGGCTGGCGGTGGAGCTGGGCTACCTGCCTGCGGAGGAGGTCACCACCACGCTCGAGCGGCGGCCGTCCCACGTGGATGTGATCCTCACGGGGCCGTCGATGCCGGCTGCTCTGATGGCCATGGCCGACCAGGTGACCGAGCTGCGTCGAGGGTTCTGAAATGCTCAAGAACGACCGCTGGATCAAGGAGCAGGCCGCTGCGGGCATGCTCGAGCCCTTCCAGGCGAAGCTGGTGCGCCATCTCGATCCGGACAACGGCGCCCAACCGGTGCTGAGCTTCGGCTGCTCCTCCTACGGCTACGACCTGCGGCTCTCCGCCAGGGAATTCCTGATCTTCCGTCACGTGCCCGGCACGGTGATGAACCCGAAGCGGTTCAATCCCGCCAACCTGGAGCCGGCCCCCTTGCACGACGACGCGGATGGTGCCTACTTCATCCTGCCGGCCCACTCCTATGGCCTGGGGGTGGCGCTCGAGAAGATGCGGGTGCCGCCCAACATCACGGTGATCTGCCTGGGCAAGAGCACCTATGCCCGGCTGGGGATCATCGTGAACACCACCCCTGCCGAGGCCAGCTGGGAGGGGCACCTCACCCTGGAGTTCAGCAACTCCTCCGGAGCCGATTGCCGCATCTACGCCAATGAGGGCATCTGCCAGCTGCTGTTCTTCGAGGGTGATCCCTGCGAAACCACCTACCGCGATCGCGAGGGCAAATACCAGCACCAGCCGGAGCGCGTCACCCTGGCCAAGGTCTGAGACCCTGGCCAGCTGGCGCTAGGGCGCGAGCCTTGCCTTGTGCAGTCGGCTCTTCTCGTACCAGGCGGCGATTTCAGGGGCCCAGCCCACAAAGTGGGGCCAGAGCAGATCGCAGAGCACGCGGATCTCCTCCTGGGCGTCGAGCTTGGCCCGCAGGTCCATGAAGTGCAGGAAGGCCCGCAGCGAGAAGCTCACCACGAAGTGCTGGCGGTAGTCGAACGGCAGGATGCCGCGGGCATGCTCCTCGGCGAAGCCGGCCTCCAGCAGCTCGGCATAGCGCGCAGCGGCGCTCTGGCACAGCTGCAGATCCTTGGCCCGCTGCTCCTCGCTGTAGCTGTATTTCTTGCCCTGCCGATCGCTGTAGCTGCCGGCTGGCCGCAGGTAGAACACCTCCTCCAGCTCCAGTTCGCCCCGGGCAGCCCGGCAGATGCGATCGCCGGTGTAGCGCATCGACTGCACATCGAAGCTCACCCCCACCCGGTGGGTGCGGGCCTGCTGCATCACCGAATGGGGGAACCAGCCCACGTTCAGCACGATCTGGGCATGTTCCAGCGGGCCGTAGTGGCCGCGTTCGCCGGCCAGCAACCGCTTCACGCAGATCTCGCCGGCCCTGGTCTCATCGGGCCAGTCGGCGCGATCAGCCGCCACGAAACCCTCGGAGTAGTCCTGGTGCATCGCGGCATAGATGCACTGTTGCGGATTGGGGGTGGCGGCGATCAGCGCGACCCGAAAGCGGGGATCCATGGGGGGCTGGTGCGGGTGATGAGGAGGGGCTTCGGGGTCGCGGGGCGGTCAGCCGTGGCTGCGGGGGCCGGCCATGGCGGTGGCGCTGGGGGCCGTGGCGGCATTCAGTTCGCTCAGGTTGCCCACTCCCGCCAGTTGGGGTAGCGGGGCCTGGGCGATCAGGGCGCTGGAGAGGGCCTCCAGCTCGGGTGCGCTGCGGGCGCCAAGGGAGCGACCGACGGCCGTTCCTGAGGCATCGAACAGCTCGAGCTGGGGAATGCCGTTCACGTCGTAGCGATCAATCTCCGGCTGCCAGCGCGGGTTGTCCACGTTCAGCAGCACCACATCGAGCTGATCGCGGTGGCGTTGCTCCACCGCCTCCATGGCGGGGGCCATGGCCCGGCAGGCCTCACACCAGTCGGCGTAGAACTCCACCAGGGTGGGCCGACCATCGCTGAGGGCCACCGGCAGATCCAGCGACTGCCTGGCCAGTTTCTCCAGGGGTGCGGCGGGTTGCAGGCCGCCCCGCAGGACGAACAGCAGCAGGGCCAGGGCGGCGGCGGCCGCTGCCAGCAGCATCCGCTCGCGCCGGCCCAGCAGGCCAGGGGCCGAGGGTGGCTGCGAGGCTGGCGTTGGGGAGCTCAAGGGGCTGGGGCGCAGGGCCGCGGGCGAGGCCACACTCTGCCAGTTTTGCGGAGCTCGCTACGCTCCCAGCTGGCGGGAGCCAGAGCGTGAAACGCCGCATCACCCTGCATTTCCCGCGTGAAGCGGTCCACCAGCCGATCACCTACCGGCTGGCGGTCGAGTTCGACATCGCCGCCAAGATCCTGCGGGCCCAGATCGCGCCGAATCAGAGCGGCACCATGGTGGTGGAGCTCTCCGGCGACATCGACGACCTCAAGGCGGCGGAGCAGTGGCTGGAACAGCAGGGCCTCGGCCTGAACCGTGCTCCTGGGGAGATCCAGATCGATCCAGAGCGCTGTGTCGATTGCGGCATCTGCTCCAGCGTGTGTCCCAGCGGTGCCCTGCGCAGTACGGCCCCCACTTGGCAGCTGCACTTCGACGCGCAACGCTGCCTGGTGTGCGAGCAATGCATCCCCTCCTGTCCCTTCCAGGCCATCGCCCTGGTGTTGGACCCGTCGTCGGCCAGCGTGGCCCGTTCCCTGCCCTGAGTGCCCTGTTGTGAGAGGTCTGTTCAGCCTGCTGCTGTTGCCCTTGCGGGCGCCGATGTTGCTGGTGCTGCTGCTGGTGAGCGCCTACATGGGTCTGCATTGGGCTGACGTGGACCCGCAGCTGTTGGCCCAGTCGGAGGCCCCTGTGCAGCTGGCGCTGTCGGGGCCGGCCTTCTGGCCCCTGCAGTGCCTGCAGGCGGTGTTTGTGGTGGTGATGTGCACCATGCCGGATCTGCTGCTGCGCGAGATTTCGCTGCTGATGTCCGCCAGCAAGGCGCTCACCCTGGTGGTGACGCTGCTGGCCGTGATCACCGGGGGCCTCTACCTGCTGCACCTGGCGGTGTTCAGCGAGGTGTTGGTGCTGGCCTCCGCCGTGCTGCTGGCTCGCCTTGATCTCACGCGCCTGCGCATCGTGCCGCGACCCTTGGCGGGGACCGTGGGGCTGAGCCTGTGGGTGCTGCTGGGCATCGCCATTGGTCGGGCCCTGCACAGCCGACTGGGTGGATATCTGGGCTGAGCTGATCCGCCGCTGGGGCGGCACCCCTCAGCAGCCCGGCTGCTGGAGCTGCCGGTAGGTCCAGAGGTTGCCCAGCACCTTCTTGGTGTACAGCCGGGTTTCCGGGTAGGGGATGGCCTCGGTCCACAGCTCGCTTTCCCGGCGGGGATCAGGGCGGTTCGCGCCCAGCCAGGTCGCCACGGCCCCCGCTCCGGCGTTGTAACTGGCCACGGCCAGGTAGGGCTGGCCCTGCCACCGATCGAGCAGCTGGCGCAGATAGCGGGCTCCCAACAGCGCGTTCCGACCTGGATCTTTGAGGGCACTGCTCGGCTGGGGCTGGCCCGCCAGCTCGGATGCCGTGGCCGGCATCAGCTGCAGCAGCCCCACGGCGCCCACCGGCGATTCCACTCCGGCCGTGAAGCGCGATTCCTGTTTGGCCACCCCCAGCACCAGCGCCGGATCGATGCCGTTGCGGCGGGCTGCCTGCTCGAACAGGGCTGAGAAACGGCGGGGGTGGAGGTCTTGCTCGCGTTGGCGCTGCACAGCGCAGCTGGCCTGGGGGAGGCGCAGGCTGGCTTGCTCCAGTTGGCCCAGGCCGATCCAGTCGTCGCCCACCCCCTGCCGCAGGCGCCCCTCCACCAGCAGCTCCTCGCCGCTGCGGGGCGGGCGCCCCCCCTGGCGGTGCCGCCAGGTTTCCCAGGCCTCCAGGGGCTGCCCCACCCGCCAGAGGGCATCCAGGTGGGGATCACCACTCTCCAGGGGCCGCCATGCCCATGCCCGGGAGGGCGCGTTCGGTCTGCCGGTCGCCGGGGGGATGTGGCGGGGATCGATCTCCGTGGCCTGCCCCAGCCGCACGGCGGCGCGCCAGCCGTAGTAGCCGTTTCGGGAGCGCTGCAGCAGTTGCCCCCACAGGGCCCTGGCGGTGCTGGTCTGCCCCTGCTGCAGGGCGCTGTAGCCCTGCCAGAACAATTGTCGCGCCGCCAGGGGCAGGGGCAGGATCCGGTTGTCCAGCGCCGCCAGGATCGTGGAGGCCCGCGCCCACTGGCGCTGCAGCAGGGCATCGCGGGCCAGGGCCCACTGCAGATCCCAGCTGGCCGGATCGCGGGGCCAGCGCTGCAGCACCCCTGACCAGGGCCGTTGCCGTGCCAGGGCCAGGCGGGCCTGCACGGCGGCCGTGTCCTGCAGGGCGGCGGGCAGTTGGCGCAGCTGGCCCACGGTTTGGGGCTGCTCCTGCTGGGCCAGCAGGGCCGTTGCCTCGCGGGCTTCGGCGCTGTGCGGCCAGCGCCGGGCCAGCTGCAGCAGCAGGCCCTCACCTCTGCGGGTCTGTTCGTCAGGTCCCTTGATCAGAGCCTTGGCCAGGTCCAGCTGCAGGGCTGCCGTGGCTGGACTGGGCCCCAGGCAATCCAGGGCCGCCTTGCCATCCCCCAGCTGGGCCAGTCCAGCGGCCAGCCGTTGGCGAGCTGCGCTGGGGAGCCGGCTGCCGCCTGGCGTGCCACAGGCGCGCCGCAGCAGCGGCTCCGCCCCGGGCCAACGGGGCCCCCATTGGGCCAGATGCAAGGCATTGCCGCTTTCCACAGCTGCCGCCAGGGCAGCGGGATGGGCCGGGAAGCGGCGCAGCAGGGCGGCGCGGCTGGCCGGCCGGCTGCGGCCCAGGGCATACAGCGCATCGGCGCTGGCGGCTTGCCGCGGAAAACGGCGCCAGAGTTGTTGCCAGAGCAGGTCAGCCTGGGCGCTGTGCTGGCTGGCCTCGGCTGCGAGGGCCGCTTGCTTGAGGACCCCCGCGGCCAGTGGGTCCTGTCCCCAGCCCTGGCCGCGCAGCCAGCGCAACTTGCGCTCCGGGCTGGCGTCGGTCTGGGCACTGAGCAGCAAGGCGGCGTCGCGGCGGCGGCTGGGATCGATGCTCCAGTGGCGGGCTTGCTTCAGCTGGGCCGGAGAGCTGAGGGGGGTGAGCGGAGCTGCCGACAGCACCAGCAGCTGGCGGGCTGCGGCCAGAGCCATGCCGCTGCCGAGGCAGGTGAGCCCGATCAGCAGCAGGCCGGGGCGCCGTCTGCCGATTGGGGCGGCGGGTGACGGCGCGGATGGGCTCTGCTCTGGCAAGGAGGCTGGGCGGGTGTTGGCATTCTGGATAGACCTGCATCCCGGCCATGGGCCTGCCCCAGCTGCCCCTGCCCCAGCTGCCACCCCTGCCGCCCTCGCTCACCGTGCTGCCGGGCTGGCGCCAGCGCCGCCGGGCCCTGCAGGTGCTGGCGGCCGCCGGTCTGGTGATGCTGCTCAGGCCGATCTGGCCCTTCCAGCTGATGCCGGGCTGGCTGGTGGGGGCCCTGCTGTTATGGGCGACCTTCGCCCTGCTGCGCTGGGCCTGGTGGCCGCAGCGTTGGCGCTGAGCACCCGCCTTAGCCTGCTCCCACCTGTCGGTGTGGTGCCCCATGGCGGAGTCTGTCCGCTTCCCGCTCGGTGAACCCCTGCCTGCGGGGGTGGCGGGATTCGGCACCGATGGCATCCGTGGTCGGGTGGGCCAGCTGATCACCCCCACCCTGGCGCTGCAGTTGGGCTACTGGTGCGGCCGGGTGCTGCCGGAGGGTGGCCCGGTGTTGCTGGGCATGGATTCCCGCAGCAGCGGTCCGATGCTGGTGGCCGCCCTGACGGCCGGGCTCACCGCCGCCGGCCGCGAGGTGTTCGACCTCGGGCTCTGCCCCACCCCGGCCGTGCCCGGCGCCATTCGCCGCCTGGGGGCGAGCGGCGGCCTGATGGTGTCGGCCAGCCACAACCCACCCCACGACAACGGCATCAAGGTGTTCGGCGCCTGCGGCGCCAAACTCGGCAAAGACCAGCAGGCGGCGATCGAGGCGGGCCTGCACGGTGAGCGCGATGCCGCCACGGGCTTTGTGGCCAACGGCCGACTGGCGCTGCGCCCCGATCTGCTGGAGGGCTATCGCGATGCCCTGCTGGCCAGCGTGGGCGGTGCCCGCCTCGATGGCAGCCGCATCGTGCTGGATCTCTGCTGGGGCTCCGCCACCAGCTGCGGTGAGGCGGTGTTTCGCGAACTCGGCGCCGATCTCACCGTGCTGCATGGCCATCCCGATGGCACCCGCATCAACCAGGGCTGTGGCAGCACCCACCTGGAGCCCCTGCGGGCCGCGGTGCTGGAGCGGGGGGCGGCCATGGGCTTCGCCTTTGATGGCGATGCCGACCGCATGCTGGCGGTGGACGGCCGCGGCCGGGTGGTGGACGGCGACCAGATCCTCTACCTCTGGGGCCAGGCCCTGATGGCAGATCAGCAGCTGCCCGCCAACCGGATCGTGGCCACGGTGATGAGCAACCTGGGCTTCGAGCGGGCCTGGCAGGCGAAGGGCGGCCTGCTGGAGCGCACCGCCGTGGGCGATCAATACGTCCATGCCGCCATGGAGGAGCTGGGGGCGGCCCTGGGGGGGGAGCAGTCGGGCCACATTCTCTCGGCCCAGCACGGCATGAGCGGCGATGGCCTGCTCACGGCCCTGCAGGTGGCCACCTTGATCCAGGGCCAGGGCGGATCCCTGGCCGACTGGATGGATGGCAGTTTCCGGCCCTACCCCCAGAAGCTGGTGAATGTGCTGGTGCCCGACAAGGGCCGCCGCACCGGTTGGCAGGCCTGCGAGCCCCTGGCTGCCGCCGTGGTGGCCGCGGAAGCCGCCATGGCCGGCAGTGGCCGGGTGCTGGTGCGGGCCAGCGGCACCGAGCCCTTGCTGCGGGTGATGGTGGAGGCGGCGGAACAGGGTGATGTGGACCACTGGAGCAGCCACCTGGCGGCCCTGGCCGATCAGCAGCTCAATTCAGGCCCGGGCCAGTAGCTCGGCTGCCATGGCCAGGGCGCCCGCGCTGGCATCCCCGGCTGGCGCCACGATCCGGGCCGCTGGCAGCTCGCTCGCCAGGGCCGCCGCAAACCCCAGCTGCAGCTGATCCAGGTGCTGCAGGGCGCCGCCCACACCGCACACCGGTGGTGCACTCAGGGCGAGGCTGTTGGCCACGCCTCGCACCATGGCCGCCAGGGCCTGGGCAGAGCGCTCGATCACAGCCCGGGCCTGGCCATCGCCGGCGGCGGCCAGCCGGTTCACCACCGGCGCCAGCCGGGCAAATCCCGCCGGGCCGAAGTCTGCAGCCACCACGGCGGCCTTCACCTCCTGGGCACTTTGGCTCCCCAGGGCCTCCCACAGGGCTGCCTGCAGCGGGGATGCCTTCAGGCGCCCATCGGCCATCTGCACGCTCACGGCCAGTCCATCGCGACCGATGTCCATGGCGGACCCGGCCCCATCCAGCAGCCACCCCCAGCCGCCGCAGCGGTGGCTGGCTCCGGCGGCATCACGTCCGAGGGCGATGCAGCCCGTGCCGCTGATCACCAGGATCCCTGCTCCATCGCCGAAGGCCCCCCGCAGGGCGGTGCGCTCGTCGCCGTCCACGGCCACCCGTTCCGGGGGCAGCTCCAGTGCCGCTGCGGCCAGGGCCTGGCCGAGGGCCTGCACCGGGCTGCCCTGTTCAATTCCACTGGCGCCGATGGCGGCGGCAGCGAGGGGCGGGCGGCTGTCCAGGCCGGCCAAGGCCGCCTCCAGGCTGCTGGTGAGGGCTGCAGTGAAGCGCCGCTCGCCATGGGGGGCCGCCAGGTGGCTGACGCCGCTGCCCACCCCAGTGGCGGCCACGCGGGTAGAACCATCCGGCTCCAGCCAGGCCAGGCGGCAGCTGGTGTGGGTCTGGCCGGCATCAAAGCCCGCGATCAGTCGGGATGCCGTGGCTGACACGCTCAGCGGGCCCGGGCGTCGCGGCTCACCGCCAGGGTGGCCAGGCAGAACCAGCCGGTGAGCTGCACTTCCGGCCGGAAAAAGATCGTGTCGGTGGCGCCCTGCACGCACAGGCCGGCGATGGCGGCGATGGCGGCCAGGGCCGGCAGGGCCCAGCTGTTCTCTCCCTGAAGCTGGGCCAGGCCCGCCCGCAGGCTGGCGAACAGCAGGCCAAGCCCTGCCAGCAGCCCGGGGATGCCACCTTCTACCAGCAGTTCCAGCGGCACCGAGTAGGCGCTGAGGGCGTTGAACTTGGGCTGCTGATAGAGGGGATAGATCAGGTTGAAGGCGCTGTTGCCGGGGCCGATGCCCAGCCAGGGCCGGTCTTGGATCATCTCGATCGCCGCCAGCCAGACGTTGATGCGGAAGTTGTTGGAGCTGTCTTCGCGGCCAGCCACCAGGCTCATCACGCGGATGCGCAGCGGTTCGATCTGGGTGATCGCCACCACCAGCACCGCCACGGCGGCAGCCACCAGCAGCAACGGGAACAGCCGCCGCCACAGCGGCGGCCAGCTGCGGGTCTGGCGGAGCACCAGCAGCAGCACCATGCCGCCCACGGCAGCCACCATGCCCAGCCAGCCGCCGCGGCTGTAGCTGAGGAAGAGGGCTGCAGCACCGAGCACCAGGGCGGCCGCGGCAAACAGGCGCTGGGGCCAGCGGCGCCAGCGCAGCAGCGCCACGATCGCCAGGGGCAGGATCGGGATCAGGTAGCCCGCCAGCAGGTTGGGGTTCTCCAGCGGCCCGTACACGCGGATGGTGCCGTCGGCCACGGAGTTGGGATCGGCCCAGCGCGCCAGTTCACCCGTGTCGCCGTAGAGCTGGCGGATGGCGATCACGGCGCTGGCCAGCTCTCCCGCCAGCAGCGCCGCCACGATGCGGTTCCACCACTGCGGGGCCTCCGCCAGCAACTGGCGCATCAGGGCGTACACGCCCAGGTAGCTCACCAGCTTCAGCAGGCCCTTGAGGGCCGCTGCCGGCACCGGTGAAAAGCCAGTGGCGAGCACGGCGATGCCCAGCATCAGCAGCAGCCAGCCACTGATCGATCCAATTGCGCCAGGCGGCGTGCGCAGGGCCCAGAGCAGCCACAGCAGTCCGGCGGCGGTGATCAACAGACTGAGGCCACCGCGGGTCACCAGCGGCAGGCCGGCCATCAGGGCGCAGAGCACCAGCCCCGCCACCAGGCTGAGACGCTGGGCCAGGGGGCCGGCGGCTGTCTGAGCCAGCAGGCCCTGCCAACCCAACAGCCAGGGGGTGCTGGGTTGGGCTTGGGGGGATGGCGCGGGGGCCGGGGTCATCGCGGCTGGGAATCGGGCTCCGGCAAAGGCGCCGGTGCATGGGTCGGATTATCGGCGCCTTCCTGCCATTGCTCCAGGGCCGCCAGGCTGGGCAGCGGGGCTTCGTTGCGCACGAACAGCACCCGATACACCGGCAGCCCCTGCTCCTGCACGTAGGTTTCCCGCTCGGTAGGCACGGGCAGGGGGTTGCCGCAAGGCCAGGGGCGCGCGTCGGCCGTGGGGCGCTCGAAGCAGCCGCTGGCCTCGCACAGGGCCACCATCGGTTCGATCACCGCCAGCACATCGCTCTGGAGGAACAGCTGGCGGCCGGGCTGCAGTGCAGCCGCGATCGCCAGCAGCAGAGGGGGCTGCAACACCCGGCGCTTGTGGTGCTTCTTCTTGAACCAGGGGTCTGGGAATTGGATCGAGACCCGCTCCAACAGGCCCTTCGGCAGGCCAGCCAGCCAGCCTTCAAGGCTCACGTTGGCGTTGCAGAACAGGTAGCGCAGGTTCCCCAGGCCCAGGGCTTCGCGGTCGGCCTCGGCGGCCACCACCAGGGCACGGCGGATCTCGACGCCCAGAAAATTGTGCTCCGGATCCCGCTGGGCCATGGCCAGCAGGAAGCGGCCGCGGGCTGAGCCGATGTCCAGATGCAGCGGCAGGCTTGGATCGGCGAACAGCTGCTCCGGCGGCGGCAGGGGCAGCGGCAGCTGGAAGAAGCGGCTGAGCGGGTTGACGTGTTGGCGCACCATCGACGATCAGGCGGGCGGCGAAGCGGGATCGGGGTTGGCTTGGGGAGGGTTCGGCACCAGGAATCCCCAACTGGCGGTGTAGCCGTGGAGATGGGTGGCACCGGCGATCGGGCCGATTTCGCCGTTGCAGAAGGCGCCGGCGATGGGCAGGTTGGGGAACAGCTCAGCGCAGGTGCTCACATCGCCATCGGGCTGGCCGTAGAGCCCTTCGCCCCGCCCCAGGCAGGCGAACAGCAGTGCGGCCAGGGGGTCGCCGCCGTTGCGGCCTTGCCGGCGCAGCAGCCCCCGCTGCTCCTGGCGGGAGGCCTCCGCATCCCGCAGTTGGAACTGCACCTGCTGACCCACCCGCATGCGCTCCCCCACCGCCACCGAGCCGGTGCGCGGGTCGACACCGATCAGGTTGCGCACCAGGAAGGCGGATTCGCCGCTCGCCCCCGCGGCGCCATCGGCCCCTGGGTTCAGTTGGAAGTTGCTCTTGGCGACCCCCAGAAACAGGGAATGGCGCACCAGCTCGCGCTCCTTGGGCGTGAGGGTCTCAAGAATCGTCTGCAGGCAGGTCACCGGGGTTCCCTGGCGCTGGCCGGAGCTGAGCCGCTGCACCACGTTGCGCTCCGCCTGCTCCACTTCGAACACCGGGCCGATGGGCCGGCAGCCCTGGGCCACAACCGGATCGAGGCGCCAAGCGCCGCCGATCAGGCACCCCACCGCACCATCGACCAGCTGGTCGTTGAGCAGCAGTGAACCGTGGCTGGCGCTGTGCTGGCCGGCGATGCCGCCCACCTTGGCGATGTTGGGACAGGCGTAGTCGAGGCCACTGATCAGGTCGTTGATGCCGGTGCAGCTCGGATCCACGAACAGCAGCATCGAGGCGGCCCGCTCGGGGTCGGCACCCACCCAGTCGAGCCAGGCCTGGCGGGGGCCGTCGAGGTCGGGCAGTTGGCCGGTGTCGAGCTGAAACAGTTGCAGGTCGGCGCCGGGCAGGTCCAGCAGCGCCACGCTGATGGCGGGCTGGTGCTCGAGCTCGCGAGCTGGACCGCCGGCAGCGGTGCCCACCACGCCACCGCCGGCGCAGCCGATCCAGTGGCGTGCCGCGAGCTGGTGGCGCAGCAGGGGCAGCAGGCGCTGCAGGTCGCTGGCATAGGCGGTGGTGCAGAACACCAGGGCCAGATCGGCCGGCCGTTTGGTTCGAGGGGTTCCGAGCTGGGCCACCAGTTCAGCCACGGCCCCCTCGAGCGACACCTGCTGCGACAGGGCGGTGCGGCACCGGGGGGAGGGGGCGCGCCGGCTGCGGAACCGGCGCAGCGGGGATGGAAGCGGGAAACGCCAGGCCATGGCCGGACCCTACTGCTGCAACCACCAGCACGGATCCACGGATAATGACGCCTTCCCGACTTGCCCGCCGTGCCGGACGTGTTGCTCTATCGCACCTTGGTCTGGCTGGACTACCGGTTGGCCGCCCTGTTCGCGGTGGGCCTGCCGCTGGTGCTGCTGATCTGGGCCACCGTGAAGCGGGAGCAGGCGCTGGTCCGTCTGCTGGGGATCTACTGGAAGGTGGCCAGCCTGTTGCTGATTGCCGTGCTGCTGCTCACCGACAACCGGCCGCTCGGCTACCTGATCGCCCTGGTGGCCCAGTTGCTGTTGGTGGTGGCGCTGTGGTTCTGGGTGGATCTCAATGAGGAGCTGGCCGATCTACCCCCCTGGCGGCCGCTGCCCTTCGTGGTGCGGGCCTGGCGCTGGGGCTTGAGCGTGTACGGCGTGATCGGCACCCTGCTCAGTGCCCTGGCCCTCGGCTGCCTTGGCGGTGGCTTGTCGCGCCCGATCTGTCACGTGTGGCTGGAGGCTCCCGACGACCTCCATGGTGGTGTGGCCCGGGTGTTTGCCTTCGTGTTCGGGGGCAACTGGACCGGCACGATCGCCGCCTTTGTGGGCTACGTGGCCCTGGTGGCCTACGGGGTGGGCCTGCTGCAGTTGCTGCTGGTGCGCCTTCCCAAGCAGGGGCGGGTGGCCGGTGGCTTCTGAACCTGTGGCCGCGCTGCTGGCGGCTCTCGAGGAGCTCAGCCGTGGACGGCCCGATCGGGTGCTGCGGCTGCGCGGTGTGCTCCCCGCTGATGACGGGGAGCTGGAGCCGTTCGAGCTGTTGATCTTCCGGGGCTTTTCCAGCAGCGTCAGCCATCCCACGGCCTTTGATCCCGATCAGCCCGCCCTGCCGGTCACGGCGCGGGTGATGGAGGCCGAACTGCTGCTGGGCCCGCTCAACCCGCTGCAGGAACAGCTGTTGAGCGGGCCGCAGCCCAGCGAGGTGTACCTCGACCCGGCCGCCTGGCTCTGAGGCCTCAGCTGAGCACCTCCACGCAGCGGCCGCAGAGCGTGGGATGGGCGTCGTGGTGGCCGATGTCGCTCTCGTAGTGCCAGCAGCGCTCGCACTTCTCGCCCTCGGCCCGGCCGATCCGCACCCGGATGCCGTTCTCGTAGGCCTCCGCCAGCACCGCCGCAGGGGCTGCACCGCCGCGCTGCACCGCCGACACCAGCAACCAGTCCGCCAGGTTGTCCACGCTTGGGTGGGTGCTGGCCTCCAGCCAGCTGAGGGCTTGCTGCAGGGGTGTGCTGTGCTCGCCGGGCTGGAGCTCCAGGTGCACCTGCGCCTCCAGGGAGGCGCCGATGGCATCGGGGCTGGCCTGATCGCCGCCCTTGCCGCCCTGCTTGCGGCAGCTCTCCAGCTGGCGGTTCACCAGGGCCCGCAGTTCGAGGATGCGGCCCATCGGCGCCTCCAGCTCCGGTTGGCGCCATTCAGCGGGAGCCGTTGGCCACCCCCGCTCGAACACCGAGGCCTCGGTCACCGGGTAGGGCAGGTTCTGCCAGATGTCTTCGGCCATGTGGCAGAGCACCGGGGCAATCAGGCCGGCCAGCCGTTCCACCACCAGGCTCAGCACCGTCTGACAGCTGCGGCGGCGGAATGCGTCGGCTGCACTCACGTAGAGGCGGTCCTTGGCGATGTCGAGGTAGACGTTGGAGAGATCCACCACGCAGAAGTTCTGCAGCGCCTGGAAGAAGCGGTAGAACTCGAAGCGCTCGAAGTCGCCGCTCACGCTGTCGATCAGGGCGGCGGTGCGCTGGAGCATCCACTGATCCAGCAGCGGCAGCTCGGCGACAGGAATGGCATCGCGCTGCGGCACGAAATCATGCAGGTTGCCCAGCAGGTAGCGGGCCGTGTTGCGCACCTTGCGGTAGACATCCGCCAGCTGCTTCACGATCCCCGGACCGAGCGGCACATCCGCCGAGTAGTCGACTGAACTCACCCACAGGCGCAGCACATCGGCGCCGTAGGCGGGATCCTGCTTCTCGTTCTTGCCGCCCTCCACCAGCACCGCCGGGTCGACGACGTTGCCCAGGGATTTGCTCATCTTGCGGCCCTTCTCATCGAGGGTGAAGCCGTGGGTGAGCACCCGCTTGTAGGGCGCGTGGCCATTCACCGCCACCGAAGTGAGCAGGCTGCTCTGGAACCAGCCGCGGTGCTGATCACTGCCCTCGAGATACAGATCGGCGGGGTAGTGGAGTTCGGGGGCACGGCTCTCGGCCCCAGCGATGCCGCCCAGCACACCGGCCCAGGAGGAGCCGGAGTCGAACCACACGTCCATCGTGTCGGTGCCCTTGCGCCATTGATCGGCTTCGGGGGCGTACTCGGCTGGCAGCAGCCCGGCTTCATCGCGCTGCCACCACACATCGGCGCCGTGCTCGGCGATCAGGGCCTGGATGTGGCTGAGGGTGGCTTCATTGAGCAGCACCTCACCGGTTTCACGGTGATAAAACACAGGGATCGGCACGCCCCAGGTGCGCTGGCGGCTGATGCACCAGTCGCCCCGCTCGCTCACCATCGCCTCGATGCGGTTGCGGCCGCTGGCCGGCAGCCAGTCCACGCAGGCAATGGCATCGAGGGCCTGCTGGCGGAAGCCCTCCACCGAGGCGAACCACTGCTCGGTGGCGCGGAAGATCGTGGGCTTTTTGGTGCGCCAGTCGTAGGGGTAGCGGTGCTCGTAGCGCTCCTGCTTGAGCAGCAGGCCCGTGGTTTCGAGGGCGCTGATCACGGCGGGGTTGGCATCCTTGAGCACGTTGGTGCCGGCGAACGGGCCCGCTTCAGCGGTGAGATTGCCGGCCTCATCCACCGGGCAGAGCACCGGCAGGTTGTATTTCTTGCCGGTGTTGAAGTCGTCCACGCCGTGGCCGGGGGCGGTGTGCACCAGGCCCGTGCCCGCTTCGGTGGTGATGGTGTCGCCACCGATCACCACCGGGCTGGTGCGCTCCAGCAGCGGATGGCGGTAGCTGATCCCCTCCAGATCGGCTCCCTTCACTTGCAGCAGCGGGGTGAGCGTGAGGCCGAGGCTGGTTTCCAGGCCCTCGCGCAGCTCGGCGGCCACCACCAGGTGGCTGGCGGCCGGCGCGGCCGTCTCGCCGCGGGGGGCCACGGCGCAGATGGCGTAGTCGAGCCGCTCATTCACCGACACCGCCAGGTTGGCGGGCAGGGTCCAGGGGGTGGTGGTCCAGATCGCCACGGCCAGGCCGCCCGCACCCGTGGCCACTGCGGCCGGCAGGCCAGCGGCGGCGAGCTGGGCCGCGAGCGTGTCTGGCAGCTCCACCACCGGGAAGGCCGCGTAGACGCTGGGCGAGGTGTGGCCATCGGGATATTCGAGCTCGGCCTCGGCCAGGGCCGTGCGGGAGCTGGGGCTCCAGTGCACCGGCTTGAGGCCCCGGTAGATGTGGCCCGCCAGCACCATCGCGCCGAACACCCCGATCTGGGCGGCCTCGTAGCTCTTCTGCAGGGTGAGGTAGGGCTGGTCCCAGTCGGCCCAGATGCCCCAGCGCTGGAAGCCGGCCTTCTGGCCCTCCACCTGTTCGAGCGCATAGGCGTGGGCCTTCTGGCGCAGCGTGATCGGGGTGAGCTCCGCCCGCTCGCTGCTGCTCAGCCCTTGCAGCACCTTCAGTTCGATCGGCAGGCCGTGGCAGTCCCAGCCCGGCACAAAACGCGCCCGTTTGCCCTGCAGCAGGGCGGTCTTGTTGATGATGTCCTTGAGGATCTTGTTGAGGGCGTGGCCCACATGCAGGGCCCCGTTGGCGTAGGGCGGCCCGTCGTGAAGGGTGAAAGCCTCGCCGGGGTTCTGCTGGCTGAGCCGCTCGTAGATCCGCTGCTCGGTCCAAAACGCCTGGATCTCCGGCTCGCGCACCTTCGCGTTCGCCCGCATGGCGAACGGGGTCTGCAGCAGGTTGAGGGTGTCCTTGTAGGAGATCTGGCCCGCCTGTGCGGTGGTCTCGGGCGCAGAGCTGGCGGTCACGTCGCCACAGGGCAGCAAGGGTCGATTATCCCGCCTGGCCGCTGGCGGCCTCGATCAGCCGATCGATCTCCTGGAAGGAGCTCACCACCACCGTGGGGTCGCCGGAGACCTCAGCCTCCTGATCGGCGCTGGTCTTCGCTTCAGGGCCGGTTTGCCCGTCAGGCTCAGCACCAGGTTGCGCATCAGGCTCAGCGGCAGGCGCCGGTTCGGCCCGCACCCAGCGCTTGCCGCTGCCCCCCTTGGCCTTGGCCGGGCGCTGCAGAGCGCCCAGCAGGCTGGAGCCGGTGCCGGCGATCACCGCCAGCAAGCGGCCTGAACTGGCGGCGAGCTGGGAGAGGCTGGTCTGCCAGCGCTCCAGCGACCACAGCCTTTGCTGTTCTTCGGGGCTGAGCAGAGTCCAACGCCAGTGGAGCACCTCCCCGCCCAGGCGTCCGATCAGCAAGCCGCCGCACAGCACCGCCAGCATGGGTGAGCCGGTGAAGCGCTCAGCACTGGTCACCAGCACCAGCCCCAGGAGCAGCACCACAGCCCCCCAGGCGGAGTCCCGTGGCCGGCTCATCTCAGGGGCCAGCAGTGGCAGCAGCAGCACCGCCAGACCCACCAGCAGGGCCAGGGTTCCGCTGAGGGTGGCGAGCATGGCCCGAGCAGTGCGTTGGCCCCATTCTGGTCAGCTGCCTACAGTTGCGGCCTGCCCACCTGGCGGAATTGGTAGACGCGCTGGTTTTAGGGTCCAGTGGCTTCGGTCGTGGGGGTTCAAGTCCCCCGGTGGGCATCACTCGGGTCGGCCGTTGGGTTGGCCCCGATCCTTAAGGTGGGATCTCCGTTTGTAAAGGCGCGGTCCCAGGGGATGACGAATGCTCCGGTCCATCCTGCTGACAGGCCCGTCGATCGCCAGGCTCTGCGTGCCTCGGTGAGTGCCGTTCCCAAGCAGTTCCTCGATCCGCCCGCGGCCTGGAATCCAACCGTGGGCCTCTTTCTGGGCGGTTATCTGCTGGCGGGTGTCACCATCGCCGGCTGGTTTCTGTGGGGCTGGCCGCTGCCGCTGCTGCTGGCCACTGGCTTCCTGGCCCTGCATCTCGAGGGCACGGTGATCCACGATGCCTGCCACAACGCCGCCCACCCCAGCCGTTTCTGGAACGCGGTGATGGGGCATGGCGCAGCGATGCTGCTGGGCTTCAGTTTCCCGGTGTTCACGCGGGTGCACCTGCAGCACCATGCCCACGTGAATGATCCGAAGCACGATCCCGATCACATCGTGAGCACATTCGGGCCGCTGTGGTTGATCGCTCCGCGCTTTTTTTATCACGAGTATTTCTTTTTCCAGCGACGGCTCTGGCGCGGCCATGAACTGCTGGAGTGGGGGATCGCCCGTGGAGTGTTCCTGGCGATCGTGCTGGCGGGGGTCAAATATGGCTTCATTGATTTTGTGTTCAACTGCTGGTTTGCTCCAGCCCTGATGGTGGGTGTCACCCTTGGGTTGTTCTTCGACTATCTGCCCCATCGGCCGTTTCAGTCGCGCAACCGCTGGCACAACGCCCGTGTGTATCCCGGCAGGTTGATGAACTGGCTGATCATGGGCCAGAACTATCACCTGATTCATCACCTGTGGCCGTCGATTCCCTGGTTTGAGTACCGCCCGGCTTATCACGCCACCAAGGACATCCTCGATGCCAAGGGTTCGCCTCAGCGCCTTGGCCTGTTTGAAACCCGCAGCGATTTCAGCAATTTTCTCTACGATCTTCTGCTGGGTGTGCGCAGCCACAAGCGCCGTCGCAGCAAGCTGAGGCCGATTGCCGCCCTGCTGCCCAGCTTCCGGGCCCGCCGGCACGTACTCACCCTGCTGCACCGCACGGCCGTATCACCCCAGCGTTGAGGGTCAGTTGGTCCCGGTCAGTCGGCCAGGATCTTGGGAACCCGGAAGAAATCCCCCTCCCGCTGGGGAGCTTCGTCGAGCAGTTGCTCGCGCACATCGGTGGGCACCACCATGTCGTCGCGGGTCACATTCACCACCTCCACGGCCCTGGTGGTGGGGGGCACCCCTTCGGTGTCCACCGATTCCAGCTGGGCCACGTACTCCAGGATGCGCTCCAGCTGGCCGGTGTAGGTGGCGATCTTCTCCTCAGGCAGCTGCAGCCGGGCCAGGTGGGCCACCTTGCGCACGTCGTCGGCGGTGATCTTGCTCATGGCACGAACTTAGCCGTTGGGCTCGCTCAGGAACTGCTCCAGGTCGGCCGCCAGGGCCGTGGCAGCCACCTCCAGGAAGCGGGCGCCATCAGCGGCGGTAGCCAGGGAGGGATCGGAGCCCATGCGGCCATCGGGATGGCGCCGCCGAAAATCCTCCGGGCCATGGATCGGGCCCGCCGGAGCGGCTTCCGGCAGCGGACGCTGCTTGCTCTGCAGGCTGGGCTCCAGGTGCAAGGTGAGGGCGATCTCGCTGGGGGTGGCGTGGTGCCCCTCGCGATCGCCGTAGAGCTCCCGGGCCAGCTGCATGGCCTCCGGGGCCATGAACCAGTTGGCCAGCTTGCAGCGCAGGGCCGCGGCGTTGGCCAAGCCCCGATCGGCGGCGGTGCCATAGGCCTGGGCAAAGGCGGCCTTGGTGGTGGCGATGTTGCCGCCATGGCCATTGATCACAAAGATCCGCTCAAAGCCGTGGCGCGCCAGCGACAGCACCAGGTCGTGGATCACGGCCAGCAGGGTGGCGGGCTGCAGGCTGATGGTGCCGGCAAACCCCAGGTGGTGTTCGGCCATGCCGAAGGCCTGTGCCGGGGTTACCAGCACGCCCGTGCGGCGCCCCACCTCCAGCGCTACCGCTTCGGCGGTGAGGGCATCGGTGCCGATGGCGCCGGTGGGGCCGTGCTGCTCAGTGGAGCCCAGGGGCACGATCACCCCCTTGCAGCGGCTGAGGTAGTCGTCCACCTCAGGCCAGCTGCGCAACTGCAGGCGGATGGCTTCGGTGCTGGTGGCAACCACGACGGTGCGGAGCGTCAGATCTGCCCATCATCCCTAGGATTCCCGTCAGGCGGTCCCCGAGGGTGCCCCATGCTTCAGCGAAGGCTCTATCGCTTCCAGTGCGAGCAACGCCCGGTCTGGGTTTTTCTGCGCGACCAGCAACGCTGGATTGAACAGGCCCTGGTGGTGGAACTGGAGGGCGACCTGGTGGTGCTGCGCTACGACGACGAGGATGGTGATGAACTGCACAGCTGGGAAGAGTGCGTGCGGCTGGATTCCATCGGTGCGGTGAGCACCCGCCTGGCCCATGTGAGCCGCACAGCTCTGGCGGAAGACCTGGAGGTCACGGGCGACTGTCCCGAGTCGGAGCAGTTGCCCAGCCAGGGCTAGTGGGCGGTGCCGTTGCCGCCGTACTGGTCGGTGTCGTAGTAGCCGCCCTTGGTGCCGAAGAACAGGGTGGCCAGCACGAACAGGCCGCTGGTGGCCAGAAGCACGGTGGCAAGGGTGAGGCCGCCAGAGTTCATGGCTGTTGAGGCAGTGGGGATCGGATAGGCCCAGTCTGGCACCTTTGGGCTGATTGGGCCTGGATCACGGCTTAATTGTTGGTCTTGATCACGCGCTCGTTCAGGGGTTGCAGCGGCCGTGCGTTCATCGGGTAGAGCTTGCGGAACGCGCTCAATTGCTGTGGGGAGATCGAAACCGGCTGTTTCAGGATGTAGAAGCGCACACCTTCTGTGCAGGGAGGGGTGGTCAACGAACCGGCATAGGTGAAATACGACAGTGAGGCGGGCAGAAGCTCCTGGAGGGATGGCAAGTTCACGCTGATGCTGTCACCTTTCTTGGTCGGCAGTTTGCTCCAGAACGAGGCGAGGTAGGGGTTGGCAGCGCCCTGTTGGAGGTTCACGCCGATCACTGCCAGGCGACCCTTGGCATCCTGGTGCACCAGGTGCACATTCATCGCGTAATGCGTGCCGTTGATGGCTTCCTCGCTGGGGGTGTGGAAATGGTATTGGAGCAGCTTGTAGGGTGTGGTGCCAATCGTGATTCCGCCGGATGTGTTCACCTGAATGGTGGTGCCGGTGTTCACCACGCTGCTGCTGGTGGCCGTGTAGTTAGGCTGAATGGAGGTGGCTGTCGCTTCTCTCACTGTGTTCTTCGTAATGATGTTCACCGGCGCCTGCTCTGCCCCATCGGAGCAGGTGGCATATTGCGGACTCAGCGTTGCCCATTTTTCAGGCGCGATGTTGCCGGAATAGCCATATTGTGGTTTTGCACCGCTTGCCAGGGATGAGATGGCTGCCCCTGCCAGGATCAGCGCCAGGGAGAGTGGGCGAACTGCAGAAAGTGTCATTGTGCTGTGCAGGGTGTTGGTTGCATCCTAGTTGAATCTGGAGTCGATGTCACCGATTGTTGATTGCAATTCCACGCCGCCTGCTGAACGCAGCATCTGCAGCTCAGTTGCTCCCTGTGTGTCTCTTCCCCAAGCCTTCTTCGCTCGCCCCGCTGAGCTGGTTGCCCCCGAGCTCATCGGCTGCCTGCTGGTGAAACGCCAGCTCAGTGGCGAGCTGCTGTGGGGCATGATTGTGGAAACGGAGGCGTATTGCCAGAGCGAGCCCGCCTGTCACGGGTATCGCCGCCGCAGCCCCAGCAACGAAACCCTCTTCGGTGAGCCTGGGCATTTCTATGTGTATGTGAGCTATGGCATTCACCACTGCGTGAATGTGGTGACCCACAAGGCCAACTGGGCCAATGGTGTTTTGCTGCGTGCCGTGGCCATGCCGGGGGAGCCTGAACGGGTGGCGGCGGGCCCGGCCCTGTTGGCCAGGCGTTTCGCCATTGATCGGGGTCACGATGGGCAACCCGTGGATCCAGGGCAGGGGCTGTGGTTGGCAGGGCGCCCGCCGTTGCTGGACCCTCTGCCACCGCAATCTCTGCTGCAGACCAGCCGCATCGGCATCAGCCAGGGGCAGGCGCTGCCTTGGCGCTGGTACCTGCGCAGCAGCCGCAGTGTGAGCCGGCGAGCCCGCGGCGATCGGGCCCCGAAGCCCGAGCAGGCGTTCGTCGTGGCCGCCGCCGCCCCACCCTTCTACCCTGCCAGCAGGACCGATCGACAGCCTTGAGCGCCTGGACCCACCGCCACGTGCTGGATCTGGCGGCCTTCTCGCTCGACGATTACGCCACCGTGCTTGAGCTGGCCCAGCGCTTTCGGGCCATGCCCACCAGTGGCGCCCGCAAGTTGCCGGCCCTGCAGGGCCGGCTGGTAACCACCCTCTTCTTTGAACCCAGCACCCGCACCCGCAGCAGCTTTGAACTGGCGGCCAAACGGCTCTCGGCCGATGTGCAGAGCTTCTCCCCCTCCTCCAGCTCTCTGAGCAAGGGCGAAAGCCTCCTGGATACGGCGCGCACCTACGTGGCCATGGGGGCCGATCTGCTGGTGGTGCGCCATCGCTGCACGGGGGTGCCCGCCTCCCTGGCCAGGGATCTGGAGGCCAGCGGCGATCGCGTGGCGGTGCTCAATGGTGGCGACGGCCTCCACAGCCACCCCAGCCAGGGGCTGCTGGATCTGTTCACCCTGGCCCGCCACTTCGCCCCGGAATCGCCCACCCCCGAGGCCCTGCGGGGGCGCCGCATCGTGATCGTGGGCGACGTGCTGCACTCCCGCGTGGCTCGCTCCAACCTCTGGGCCCTCACGGCCTGCGGGGCCGATGTGGTGCTGTGTGGCCCGCCCACCTTGCTGCCCGCCAGCTTTGCCGCCTTTGTGGAGGCCCCCCCGCCCGGCCAGGCTGCGGATCCGGTGCCCCAGCGCGGCCGCATCACGGTGGAACGCAGTCTGGAGCGGGCCCTGCCGGGCGCCGATGCGGTGATGACCCTCCGGCTTCAGAAGGAGCGGATGCATCAGCACCTGCTCACCAGCCTGGAGGCCTACCACCGGGCCTATGGCCTCACCCATGATCGCCTTGAGCGCTGCGGCGCACCGGTGCCGGTGCTGCACCCTGGCCCGGTGAACCGCGGTGTGGAGATGAGTGGTGCCCTGCTCGATGATCCCAGCCGCTGCCTGGTGGAGGAGCAGGTGCGCAACGGCATCCCCACCCGCATGGCCCTGCTCTATCTCCTGGCCGCCAGCTGAGCCCTACAACAGCTTGAAACCCTCCAGCAGCAGCCCGTAGCTGAGGCCGATGCGGGCCATGTCGAGCAGTTGCAGGTTCAGCTTGTCGCCGGTTTGCTGCAGCAGGGGCCGGCGCAGACGGATCGCCAGTTCGATTGCCACCACGCAGATCAGGGCCGCCAGAGGATCGAGGAAGGCCATGGCTCCGGTGACCGTGCCCACGGCGTTGCCCAGGTAGAAGCTCGCCAGCAGCACGATCAGCAGCAGCGAGAGCCGTCGCCAGGGGTTCACCGCCCAGCGTTGCAGCCGGGCACCGGCGCCGCCGAGGTTCTGCTGGAGGCGGGTCTGCTGCACGGGCAAGGTGGGTTCAGCCACAGGGAGGTGTCAGGTTGCGGGGCTCAGCGCGGTGGCCGGGGCCTCTGCCAACAAAAAAGCCCGGACGATCGGTCCGGGCCAGGGGTGCCGGTGGGATCCTCAGCCGTCGCTGTCCTTGCTCTTGCGGGAGCCCTTGCCCTCGAGCAGCTCCAGCAGCGCCTCCATCTGGGCCATCACGCCGCGCACCTCGCCAGCCTCGGGCAGCAGGCCATCGTCCATCACGCCCTGGTGCATCTCGCGCAGTTCCTGGCGGATGTATCGGAGGTGGCTCACCACTTGCTCGCGCTTCGACTGCGACATGGAGCGGGTACGGGATTAGCCCTCCCTTTTACCGCATCGCCCTCCAGCCAGGGCCCGCCAGGCGGCCACTGTGCCAAATCCCACAAGCGCCACCGGCCGGGCGGCGGTGAGCACATAGGCCAGGGCCCCCAGGCCCAGCAGGGTGCGTTTGCGGGGCAGGGCCTGCAGCCGCAGCATCCGCCGCCCCTGCCGCGGCTCGAGGCTGGTCATTTCTGGCCGAAGCGGGCCTTGGCCTCGTCGAAGAAGGTTCCATCGATGCTGGCGAGGCCGGCCTCCGCCGCCAGGGCCTCGATGCGCTTGCGCACCGCCGGGCGCACAAAGAACGGAATCTGCTTGAGCTTGGTTTCCGCCTCGGCGCTCCAGTTCACCGCCTGTGCCTCCGGGAAGGATTTGCGTTCGCGATGGAGAATAGGGGACTCGAACCCCTGACCTCTGCGGTGCGATCGCAGCGCTCTACCAGCTGAGCTAATTCCCCGATGGGGCGGGCCGTGGCTCCCCTGCCAGAAATTATCAGCCCTCTG
>Ga0214917_10000254_pt1 | contig 69051 bp, 72 predicted proteins | sample LL_1208_BB_MetaG_FD_177983 | JGI IMG/M metagenome (GOLD analysis project Ga0214917, IMG submission 177983) | Freshwater microbial communities from Lake Lanier, Atlanta, Georgia, United States - LL_1208_BB | ecosystem: Environmental > Aquatic > Freshwater > Lake | place: USA: Georgia | collected... | reverse complement strand
GAGTTTGGTTTGGAGTTTGGGTTTGAGGAGTGTTTTGATTTGGGGTTGCCATCAGCGCCAAAAGCTTTTCCAGCTGCAACCATTGGCTTGCCTTTTGGCCAAGTTGGCTAAGCCGTTGCGGCCAAGCGTCCTGCTCTGCAGGGGGCACTAGGCCTAAATGACGGCTGGGTAATTCCAAGCTTTCATCGCGGGGGATCACCCCAAGCACCGGCATGGCAATGCTGCCCATGGCCTCCTGGAGCAATTGCTGATGGCGACCGGTGGAAACTCCATTAAGCACCACCCCAGCAATGTTTAATTTTGGTTCATGGTCGCGAAAGCCCCGCACAAGAGCAGCGAGGGACCCAGCCTGGCGACTGGCTTCCACCAACAAAAGCACCGGCAGATTTAGTTCAAGGGCAATGGCGGCACTGCTGCCTTCACTGCTGGGACCGCGGCCGTCGTAGAGCCCCATCACCCCCTCCACCAGGGAGAGGGGCACCTGGTTGCTCCACCAGTGGAAGCTTTGCCGCACCCATGGGGCACCGCAAAGCAATAAATCAAGGTTGCGGCAGGGGCGACCACTGGCGCTAGCCAGCAATTGGGGGTCGAGGTAATCAGGGCCCACCTTGAAGGTTTGCAGCCCTATGCCCCTGCTGCGGGCCGCAGCCGCCAAGAGCAAGCAGAGCAGGGTTTTGCCGCTGCTGCTGCAGGGGGCCGCGATCAGAAGGGCCAATTAGTGGCAAAAATCAATTTGGCAGCAGCTTGGCAGCAAGGGGTGCGGCAGCACACAACAGCGGATTTGTGCTGTCGTGGCCACCCCTGAGGGTGCGGGAAACCTCTTTCTGGGCTGATTCCACCGCTGTTGCCACCACCTCTTCAACCAATTCCAACCGGGCCATGCCCCCGGCCTCAAGGCGCATGCAACCGCCGGTTTCGCCGCACAAAATTACGCAAAGGGGTGTGCGACCCTCTGGTTCACAAACCAGCCGCAAACCAACCAAGCTGCCTGGATGGGTGCTAGGTGTGCCAACGGGAACTGGCATTTGTCGAAAGCGCACAGGGGCACCATCGGGCCGGCGGAAGCTGGCCAAAATGCCATCACCCTCAGTCTTAGAGGTGTGCTCCAGCTGCCAGCCGAGCCGATCTGCGATCCAGGCCGCCATCAATAAACCCTGCACGGGCTGATGACCTTGCACATCGATATCGAGTTGAACCACATGGGCTAAAGCATCCCTGCGGCTTGGCATATCGAAGGCCATGGCAAGGCTTTCGCGCCAACTAACCAAGCGATACCAGTTCAAATCGCTTATCGCTTGGCCGCTGGCTGCTCGGCTACAAAGCACTTCCAGAGCCCTAGCTGGAGAACCGATGGCCGTATCCACCACCAGGCGTCGCGGCGCTTGGCTCACGGCTTCAAACAGTTGCGGCGCCTCATCAAGGCAGCCGTTCCACCACACCCAGCAGGGCAATTCGGCTGAAATCAAGGGATTAACCATCTGCAAGCCATGCTCTAGGGCGCCGAGGCCACCGCGCATTACCACCACATCTCCGCACACACTCGTCATGGGGCCTTCTTCAGGCAAGGGGCAGTAGGCGGCCACAAGAGTTTCGAGGGGCCGATGGCCATCAAGGGTTGGGGCAAGGGTGATCAAGCGGCGCGGTTGGTGGCGACTGATCGCTGCATCCACCTGTTGACCTCTGAGATCTTCCGCTGAGGAATCACCTGGTAATTGACCCAATTGCCAAGCCAATTCAGGCGCGAGGGGTGAGGTGGATGGGGGCAAACCACAAACGGGTATGGCCTCCCTGGCGGCCTGGAGCAATTCAGGTCGCTCGAGGCCACTGATGGGTCCAGTTAGGCGGCCTAAACGCACTAATTGCTGCTCTATCCAGGCTGGTTCCCAAACCACTAGCGAGAAAGTGCTGGCCCCATTGGCCTGCTCCTGTTCACCCTCCCAAAGGCGACCCAGATAATCAGGCACCTCCTGGGGTGGTAGTTCCAAGGGAGCTTGCAGAGTTAGTTGAGGAGCCATGGTTTTTAGGGAATTGGGTAGGGGTAAAAAGCTGCTTTTGGAAATAATTCTGTTTTCAATGATGCTTAGGAAAACAGATCCGATCAGGGGCGCCGCCAGAGCAACCCATCGCCGGCCAGGAGGCTGTCGGCGGCGGCAGGACCCCAAGTGCGGGCTTCATAGGGATAAACCGGCAATTGCCAAGGCTGCTGTTCGATCAACTCCACCAGTGGGGTGTAGAGCCTCCAAGCTGCCTCCACCTCATCGCTGCGGGTGAACAGGGTGGGATCGCCGAGCATGGCATCGGCCAGTAAGCGCACATAACCCTCATCGGAGGGTTCACCAAAGGATTCGTCGTAGGAGAAATCCATGTCAACAGGCCGGCTGCGCATGCCGGAACCAGGGGCTTTTACCTCAAATCTGAAATCAGCCCCTTCATTGGGTTGAATTCGCAAAATTAATTGGTTTGCGGTGGGGCCAGCACCGGCTGAATCGAATAAATGCACCGGTGCCTCACGGAAGGTGAGCACCACTTCACTAAGGCGTTTGGGCATGCGTTTGCCCGTGCGCAGGTAGAAGGGCACCCCCTGCCAACGCCAGTTATCGATAAATAATTTCATCGAAACATAGGTTTCGGTGGTGCTGTTTGGATCCACCCCAGGCTCCTGGCGGTAGCCAGCTAAGGGATCGGCGCTGTTGCCACCGGGGCCGTATTGGCCGCGCACGCAACATTTCCAAGGTTCAGCTTCCTCGGCAAGCCGTGCCGCCTGCAACACCTTGGCCTTTTCGTTGCGGATTGATTCGGGCTCATAGCGGCCCGGCGGTTCCATCGCGGTGAGGGCAAGCATCTGGGTGAGGTGGTTTTGCACCATGTCCCTCAGGGCGCCAGCGCTTTCGTAGTAGCCGGCCCTTTCCTCAACCCCAACGGTTTCAGCAGCGGTGATCTGCACGCTGGAGATGTAGTTGCGATTCCAGATCGGCTCAAAAATCGTGTTGGCAAAGCGCAAAACCAAAATGTTTTGAACGGTTTCCTTGCCTAGGTAGTGGTCGATTCGGAAGATTTGATTTTCTTTGGCGCAACTGTTCACGATGCGGTTTAAGTCTTGGGCGCTGGCGAAATCACGGCCGAAGGGTTTTTCGATCACCACCCGGCTGCGCTTTGGATCGGCCAGCAAACCGGCAGCAGCAAGGGCGCGGCAACCGCTGCCGTAGTAGTTGGGCGATACCGACAGATAAAAAGTGCGATTGCTGCGGGTGGCCCGCTGGCGATCTATCTGCTCTAGGCGCTTGCCTAAACGCACCACATCTTCATCTTTCTGCAGGTCTACCGGTTCATAAAAAAGCCCGCCGCAGAAGGTTGTCCAGGCGGCGGGATCCTCGGCGATAACAGGGGCCAAGGCTTCTCCCATCTTGGCGCGGAACTCCTCGTCGCTCCATGGCCTTCTGGCGCAGCCCAGCACCGCGAATTCACTGGGCAGGCGCCGCTGGCGGAACAATTCGAATAGGGCTGGTATCAATTTGCGGTGGGTTAAATCGCCGCTAGCTCCGAATATCACCAGGCATTGGGGTGAAATCACCCGTTCTTGCCTTAAACCAACGCGAAGGGGATTGGTGAGAGTGGCCGTCATGGAAAGGCATCGCTAACCGTGTCTCTACAGGTTGATGGCTAGAGATGAACAGAAGGTGAATGGACGGTGTGTTTGCAGATTTGAGTGGCCCTTAATAGGTTTCCACATGCCAACGTTCGGCCTTCTTAAGGGCTGGCCTCAGGGTGCTCCAATCCTGTCCGCTCTTGGCTGCTGCCGCTGTCATCGCTTCGTCGATTCCTGGTTCCATGCCCCTCAAACCGCACATGTAAACGTGGGTTTTGGGATCTTCGATCAAGGCAAAGATCTCATCGGCGTGCTCGGTAACACGATCCTGGATATACATGCGGCCACCGCTTGGATTTTCCTGCTCGCGGCTGATCGCTTTGGTGTAACGGAAGTTTTCGGGGTAATCGCTCAGGTAACGGCTGAAATCGTCTTCGTAGAGCAGGTTGGGAGTTTTGGGCACACCCATAAACAGCCATGCTTTGCCTTTGAATTTGTATTCGGGATTTTTTCCCTGCTCACCCGGTTCAAACATGCGGCGCAGGTAGGCACGCATCGGAGCGATGCCCGTGCCGGTTGCAAGCATGATCACGTTTGCATCCTCATCGGGAGGCAACAGCATTTCTTTGCCCACAGGCCCTGTGATTTTTACCTTTGCGCCTGGTTCGATGTCGCAAAGAAAGCTTGAGCAAACGCCGTAGATCTGTTCGCCGGATTCGTTTTTGTATTCCAGCTGCCGCACACAGAGGGAAACGGTGTTTCCCTCAAGGTTGTCGCCGTGGCGGGTGGAGGCAATTGAGTAGAGCCTCAGCTTATGGGGCTTACCGTTTGCATCTTCCCCATCGGGAATAATGCCAATGCTTTGGCCTTCCACGTAGTGGAGATTGCCCCCTGAAAGATCAAAGGTGATGTGATTCACCCGGCCGATGGCCCCATCTGCCAAAAGCGAGTAGTTGTCGAGCACTGTGCCGAGAAAGGGATCCTTCGGTTTGTAGAGATTTACTGGCACCTGGCCATGGTCTTTGGCTTTGGGGCTTGGGGTTTCCGTCACGGCTACTGATTGGGTGGATGGAGAATTGTTGGTTTGCTGGTGGGGGGTAATGCGCAACACCCGGGCACCACTGTTTCTGATCAACTGCAGCGTTGCACTCAAAGAGCTGTAGGTAACCAGCATTTGCCTCAGGCTGCGGCGAACAATGCCGCCGGAAGCATGGCTCACCTCGATTGTGAACATGCGGCTGTCGCCAGGGGTGCAGGAAGCTGGTGGGACGCGCATGGTTCGAGGTAACGCGCTGCGACTATAGGAACTGCCCTGCCAGCGGCAGCTTGTATCTCTATAAGGGGAAACCTTCAGTTAGGAAGAAAACACAGTTAATGTGATCAACGTTGCAGCCTATGCCCCTCGGCCGCTATTCAGATCTTGCAGCCCCCCCCTCTACCTACGCTTCCTTCAGAGCCCATTGAGCAGGAGATCGAGCGCCTGCCCTCGGCCACCCGCCGCCTTGCTGCTCAACTCAGGCTGCCCCTTGCTGAAGCAGCGGTGTGGGAGGTGCTTACCGATTATGAGAGCTTGCCTAGCTTCATCCCAAATCTCACGAGCTCGCGCCTACTGAACCGCGAGGGTTCAACTGTGTTGTTGGAGCAAATCGGTTGTCAAAGGTTTGTGGGCCTTAATTTTACCGCCAGCGTGCGGCTTGAGCTGGAGGAACGCAGCCAGGAGGGAATACTTGGTTTCAGGATGGTGAGTGGCGACTTCCGCCGTTTTGAAGGGGCTTGGACCCTGGTTAAAACCAATGAGGGGGTGCGTTTGCGCTACGAATTGCTGGTGCAGGCTTGCATTGGAATGCCCATCGCCTTGATCGAGCAGCGCCTTAGGGAAGATTTGGCGACAAATTTGAGATGTGTTGCCATAGAAGCTTTGCGCCGCGCCCAAATAGAAATAGTTTCGCCTTGCCCGCTATAGATTTTTAAATCATAAATACTAAAGTTATTAAAATTTAAATCAATATTATTAAACAATTACTATTAATTTAAAAAATGCAAATCAATTGTATATTGAAAACATTTTAGAAAATTTTGAATGATTTTTAACGATTTTGGTATGCCAATACCATCTCTAAAAAGATATACCCCCAAGGGGATTCGAACCCCTGTCGCCTCCGTGAAAGGGAGGTGTCCTAGGCCTCTAGACGATGGGGGCGAGGCCGTATTGGCAAGAAGCCAACCTATACAGCCAAACCACCTTGAGTCAAGCAATCAATCAATCGCTTTGACCGCGCCACACGGGCACTGTGAAGTGAAAGCAGGCCCCCTCACCCGGGGCAGACACAACCCAGATGCGCCCGCCGTGCACTTCCACAATCCGTCTGCATACCGAAAGGCCAACGCCAAACCCCGATGCCTGGGCTGCCGTTTGCGGTAAGCGCACCCGATCTTGAAAAATTCTTTGCTGTTCCTCCATGGGAATGCCTGGGCCGGTGTCGCTAACGCTCACCTGTACCCATTGGCTGGTGCGATGTAACAGCGAAAGATTTACCTGGCCTCCATCAGGGGTGAATTTGAGTGCATTTTCAATCAGATTCAACAAAACCTGACGCATTCGTCTTTGATCGGCATACACATCTGGAAGGTCTCCAGGTACATCGGTATGGAATTCGAGTGATCGATTTACCCAAAGTTTTTCTAGTTCAAGAATTGCTTCAGCTGCAATTGGAGCCAGCGCCAGCCTCTGGGGATTGAAAAGTGCCTCCCAACGGGTGCTGCCCACCTCCAGTAGGTCTTTTGAGAGTTGTTCAATATCATCCAAACGCCGATCAACCACATCAAAAAAGCGCTCACTATCGATTTGATTGCGCCTGTAGCTCTGCAAAGCCAAATTTGCGGCGGTGAGCGGGGTGCGCAATTCATGGGCCACCATGCGCAATAAACGTTCCTGTACCCCCAGCCTTGAGGTGAGGGTTTCGTTCTCTTGACGCAGCACCAGCAGTTGATCTTCGAGTTGTAATTCCCTTTGGCTTTGGCCGCCGCTTGGTTCTGCTGTGCGCAGTCCCATGCCAAGGCCGCTCACCAAGCCCAATTGGCGCCAGCGGGGCAGCCAATTCTCCATTTGCCTACGGATTGAATTGCCGGCAAAAACCTGCTTAGGCAATGGATCCAACTTGATCAATGCAGGTGTTGCCACCAGCCGATGCAACTCCAATAGCTCGGGTTGTTTTTGCGGATCAGCAATGGTGAGGGTGAGCTCGAAATTGCCCTTTTGCTCCTCAAGAAATTCCAGTAAACCTCTCAAATCTGGCCCAGCCAGATGCTGAGGTCTGGCAACCAGGAGCAGGTTCAGCACCTGTTGTTGTTTTATTTCTCCCTGGCCCGGCACTGCAAACTTCAGAGAGCTGCACCACACTATTAAAAAAATTTGATTTTCCTGTCAAAAAAAGGTAAATCCGCTGCAATGTTCGCCTTTTGCTAACGAGCTAGCTATCACTGAAACAGTTCATAGCTAAAGATGCTTAAGGGTTTGCCCCAGGCTTCATCGATGGCTGAACCCAGCCGCATTCAATTTGATAGTTCCCTAAGGCGTTGGTTTTCCCGCAACCTGGGCCTATGGCGCTCCCGGCGCCAATACGTTTTTGGCGACGACGAGTCCCTCAAGGTGGATGTGCTGCTGCGCATTGAAGCTTTTAGCGAACCGGTGGAGGGTGAAGCGGCTTACCGCTTTAGTTGGTGGCCGGAGAAGGAATACAACTTCTTTGAAAACCAACCCCGTTACGTGCCCACCGGCACCATGGAGGCCTATCTCTGCGGCCATCAGTTGCGGCGCAGCCGCGGCTTTTTTAACGGTTCACCGATTAAGAGCCAAATACGCCAGGTGGATGAACATGAAGTGGTTTTTGAATCCCACTACCAGGAATGGGACATTCTCGAGCACATTCGCCTAGTTGCCCAAGACCGCTACCGCAGCAGATCCATTTATTCCTGGCGCAACGGTGAATTGGAAGTGGCTGAGGTTCACCACGAAATTCGCATCGAAACCAGTGGTGCGGAGTTGCAGCCCGAATAAGGCAACATGGTTTGGTAACTAAGAATTGAATTGTTGTGTTGCGTCAGCTGATTCCCGCGTCTGCCCTGCTGGCGCTCACCTCCTTTGCGGCGCTGCCAGTGCAGGCGGCACCTCAGCCGGCAACTGAAGCTGAGATGACCCTCTACACAAGGATTTCAGCCCTCAACGCCTGCATCGCAGCTGCCAATGGCGTGGATTTCAATAAGTCGATTGGTATCGCTGGTGAAACCCTTTCCCAGGTGATTCAAGGTCAAAATGGAGGTGCCATCAAGCAATTAGGTGCCAAGCCGCTACCCCAAGAGGAATTGCGCAAGGGTTCGATTAATTCAGTGTTGATCGGTGTTTCCCAGGTGTGCCCTGATTTGATGCCCGCCGACGTGCGCGACAAGGTGAAACAAGCTCTCCAGAACCAAGCCAAGCCAGCTAAGTAACCAGGATGGCTAGCCCCGGGGCGATTCCAATTCGCTTGGCTGATTACAGGCCGCCCCAGGTGCTGATTGAGCGGGTAGAGCTGTTGGTGCAGCTATTCCCGAGTCACACCCTGGTAATAGCTCAGCTGAGCATTACGCCCAATGGCATAGCCCCAGGGGAAGCACTTCAACTTCAGGCCGTTGATCTGGAGTTGTTGGACCTCAGCATCGATGGGCTGCCAGTGGCAGATCAGCATTGGCAGCTGGCGGCTGGCCGGCTTGAACTAGCACCAGAAGTGCTGCCGCAACAACCCTTTAGCCTGCGCAGCGTTAGCCGTTTGCACCCCAGCTCAAACAGCAGCCTCGAGGGTTTATACGCCAGCGGTGATTTGTTCACCACCCAATGCGAGGCCGAGGGTTTTAGGCGGATCACCCCTTTCCTTGATCGACCGGATGTGCTGAGCCGCTACAAGGTGCGGATTGAAGCCGGTCGCCAATGGGCGCCGGTGTTGTTGAGCAATGGCAATTGCATCGCCAGCGGTGATTTAGCTGATGGCCGCCATTACGCCGAATGGGAAGACCCATTCCCTAAACCTTGTTATTTGTTTGCCCTAGTGGCGGGACCCCTTGTGGAGGTGGTAAGCCATTTTGATACCGCCTCCGGCAAACGGGTGCGCTTGAGGATCCATGTGGAACCGGGCGACCAGCAGCTTTGCGGCCATGCCATGGCCAGTTTAAAGCGTTCCATGGCCTGGGATGAAGAGATTTATGGCCTCGAATACGACCTGGATGAATTTAATATTGTTGCGGTGCGTCATTTCAATATGGGCGCCATGGAAAACAAAAGTCTCAATATATTTAATTCAAAATTAGTGCTCGCTGACGCGGAAACAGCAACCGATGCTGAGCTTGAACGGGTGGAGAGTGTTATCGCCCATGAATATTTTCATAATTACACCGGTAATCGCGTTACCTGTCGTGATTGGTTCCAGCTTTCTTTGAAGGAAGGTTTAACGGTATTTAGAGATCAGGAATTTAGTGCCGATCTCCATGGCAAGGCCATTAAGCGCATTGAAGATGTGGCGATGCTAAGGGCCCACCAATTCCCGGAAGATAACGGCCCCACAGCCCATCCCGTGCAGCCTGATCAATATATTGCCATCGATAATTTCTACACAACTACCATCTATGAAAAGGGTGCGGAACTGATCCGGATGCTGCGCACTTTGCTTGGTGAGGAAGATTTTATGGCTGGGGTTTCCCTATATCTAAAACGCCATGATGGCCAGGCTGCCACCTGTGAGCAATTTATCCAGGCCCTTGAGGATTGCTCTGGAAAGTTGCTAACTTCATTTCGTTTTTGGTATCACCATGTTGGCACGCCAACGCTAACAATTAAACAACAATGGGACCCGAAAAATGGCAGTTTAAAATTGCAATTAAGCCAAGCAAATACGAAACCAAATGCCAAACCAAATTTAGATACAAATCAGGCCCATCAACCACTGCCGATTCCGGTTTCTATGGCGTTGATCGCCCCTGATGGCGAGCTGCTTAGGGAGCAACTACTGGTGCTGGATTGCGCCCAGAACCAATGGCAATTCAACAATTTGCCCCTTGGGGAAAAACCACCATTGCTTTCTTTACTGCGGGGTTTTTCAGCGCCTGTGCGCTTGGAATGGGAGCGCAGCAACCAGGAATTAGAGCGGTTGCTTCTGCTTGAAAGCGATGCCTTCAGCCGCTGGGATAGCGCCCAGCAGCTATGGCAACGCTGTTTGCTACAGCCCAACCCCGAAGGGCGGAGCCAAATGCTTGCCATCTGCCAACAATTGCTAAATCAGCAATGCCTTGATTCCCGCTTGCTGGTGGCGCTGCTCAAGGCCCCTGCCATTGAGGAGCTGGAGGCTGCTTGTTTAGCCCAGGGGTTAGTGCCAAATCCGCCAGAGCTGGAGATGGGCCTGCTGCAGCGGCGGGTTTGGCTTGGCAATGCCCTAGGTCCGCAGTTGCAGCTATTGGTTGAGCGGCTTAATCCATTGGTGCATCAGCCCTGGCCGGCGGCGGTTGGGGAGCGCCAATTATTAGCAATGGCCTGGAGTTGGCTGGTGGCAGCTAATCCCGAAAACAGCACTACGGAAAACAAGATTGCCCATCAGGTTGCCCTTGCGGTGGAAGGCCCTTCCATGACCCTTGCCCGGGCTGCCCTCGCGGCTCTGCAGCCATGGGATTGCAAGGCACGCACCCTTGCTATGGAGGCTTTTCAAGCGCGCTGGCTTGAAAAGCCCGTGATTTTGGATAACTGGTTTGCCCTGGAAGCTTCAACGCCCTTTGGCAATTCCATCGCTAGGGCGGAAGCGCTTCTTCAGCATCCCCGTTTCGATCCCCAGGCCCCCAATAGTTTGAGGGCTGTTTTAGGTGGATTTGCCCGATGCGCCCAAGCCTTTCACCAGCCCGAAGGGAAGGGTTATCGCTGGTTGGCTGGCCAATTAGTGGAGTTGGACAAACGCAATCCAATTGCGGCTTCACGGTTCTTGAAATTGTTTATGGGCTGGCAAAACTACGCACCAGAACGCCAAGAACAAATGAAAAATAGTTTAAGTTGGCTACTGGAGCATTTGCAGTCTGCCAATAGTTTAGAAGTTACGCGTCAATGTTTAGGGGTTTAGTTTTTTGAATAACTAAAATTCGGGGTTAACGAATGGAGCGTAGATTATTTGAATTAGGGAACGGATCTGGGTAGAGACTGCGGTGCACCTGGGTTAAAATTGATTTACGAATTTCCGCCCCCTCTCTACCTGCATATTGCCCCCATAAACCCTCCCAATAGAAATAGATAACACCAAAGCCCCTGCTGGCACTAAGCTCAACCTTGTTACGCAGGGTGTTTGCATCGGTAGTGCGGCCGCCAAAACCAGCTAACACCCCAATGTTGATCGGAATACCCCAGCTCTGGGCCCGTTCGATTGCCGATTGATTTAGATCTTGTTCAAAACCGCGCACTGAATAGGCATAGTTTTGGATCACCAGTTCATCTACTAAACGGCGAACCGACCAGATCTCCCAATCCTGCAACCATTTGTTGTAAGCAAAGCGAAAAGGACCTGGCGATAAACTGATGCGACTGTTGCCATTGCTGCGTTGTAGCGCTTGACGCAGCTCAATAAGCAATTCGGTTAGTTTATTGCGACGCCAGGTCATCCAGGCCCGATTTGTGTAATCAGCAGGTGGTTCTAGGCCGGTTTCTTGTTTATATAAAGCGCTGGTGTAGGAGTCGTAGCCTAAATCAACTGGCCAGGCAAAGTGATCATCTAACTGAACGCCATCAACTTTGCAACGCTCCACTATTTCAGTGATTAAACCAATAAATCTTTGCCGTACACCCGGGTGGGCTGGATTGAGCCAAACCCTTAGGTCTTGAAGGGGTGAGGTTTGTAAATTAGCTCCATGCATTGCATAGTAAGGAGAGCCATCCTGCTTTTTTAGTATCCAATCTGGATTTTGTTTAACAACCTTGGCATCTCCAGGTTCCATTAGGCCGTATTCATACCAGGGAATAACCTGTAAACCCCTTTGATGGGCCCTCGCCGTGATCCGGCAGATCGGATCTAAGTCGGGGGATCGTTCAGCTAAAGCTGGTTCCATCGGTGCCCATTTAGAACGATAAAAAGTAGTGCCGCGGCTCCACACATTTGGATATAGGGTATTAAAACCGGCCTCTGCTAATTCAGCTACGGCGCGATCAATGCGACCAGCATCGTAATAAAGGGGGCTGGGGCTATTGGTTAGCCACACCCCCACACGGTTTGCTCCAGCAACCACAGCCAAAGGCAGCTGGGTTGCACAACCGGCTAGCAAAACCACCAGATGTTTGATTAAAAAATTAGTTTTTGATTTAGATTTAAGCGTATGTGACGTTTTGAATTTCATTATTTAACGGAACATCGAGCTCACTGAACTCTCTTCATGGATGCGCCAAATCGCTTCGCCCAACATATTTGCAACTGAGAGAACTTGCAGTTGGGGAAAGCGTTGATCTGGTGGGATTGGAATGCTGTTTGTAACCAGCACTTCTTCAAATAGGCCCGGTTCAGAAAGCCGCTCAAATGCCGGTGGTGAAAAAACCGCATGGGTGGCGCAGGCAATCACCCTTTCAGCTCCCCTTTGGCGCAGCAGTTGGGCGCCTTTCGATATCGTTCCGCCGGTATCGATCATGTCGTCTACCAACACAGCGGTTTTTCCTTTCACATCACCAATCACGGTGAGGCTTTCAGCCACATTGTGGGCGGAGCGCCTTTTATCGATAATCGCCAATGGGGCGTCGTCCATGCGCTTTGCAAAGGCCCTGGCCCGCGCCACACCGCCCACATCAGGTGAAACCACCACAACTTCACCCAGGTCGCGGGTGGCCAGGTAATCAACTAAAACTGGAGCGCCGTAAATATGATCGCAAGGTATGTCAAAATACCCTTGAATTTGTGCTGAGTGCAGGTCCATTGCCAGCACTCTATCTACACCTGAAGCTAGCAACAAATTAGCAACTAATTTAGCTGCAATCGATTCGCGTCCGGCTGTTTTGCGGTCGGCCCTGGCATAGCCATAGTAAGGCACCACCGCTGTTATTTGCCTTGCCGATGCCCTGCGGCAGGCATCAACCATGATCAATAGTTCCATCAGGTGGTCGTTCACCGGCGAGCAGGTGGGCTGCACCAGGAACACATCACAGCCACGGATGGATTCCTGGATCTGGATGTAGATCTCGCCATCGGCAAAGCTTTTGCTCACCCTGGGGCCGTCTGGAATGCCTAGGTAGCCAGCAATTTCATTGGCAAGGGCTGGATTAGCGCTGCCGCTAAACAGGCGCAATCGATTGCCATCACCAGGGTGGAGGCTTGGGCTGCTGCGTTCGGTTAGCAAAAATCTGCTCACGGCGCCGGGGGCTGTGATTGGGATGATCAACACCGATGGTAGAAGCGTGCCTCCGATCCCGCCCCAAATGAATCTGTTGTTGATCTGTGCCCCCTTTGGCAGTGCTGTGGTGGCTCCCTTCGCTTGGGCCTGCGGCTCCATGGGCTGGGGACCATTGCGCTGGTTGGGATCAGCTGATGTTGATCCCCAGCTGAAACCTGCAAAGGAGAGGCTGTGGGTGTTGCCAGACGACCAGGAACTGGTGGATTGGGTGGATGCCCTTGCCGCCCACCGTTTGCCTACCCTGCTGGTTTTGCCAGGCGGCCCCCGGCTTAAAGCGGAAGCAGCTCTGCACCAGGCCCTCTTGAATCAGGCGGGGGTGCCTTTGTTGGGCCTATTACAGGTGGGAGACAGCTGGGATCCACAGCAACGTCGAGCAGACAATTTGGCGTGGCTTGGCCACTGGCAGCCGGGGGACCGTCAGGCCCTAAACCTCAGCGGCCCCCTGGCAATCCTGATGCGTGAACGGCTGCTTCAGCTTGATTTGAGCTAGGGCTTGCTGGGTTGCCAGTCTTTGCCAAGCAACACCTGCACACCCGCCCCAGGGCTGAGGGGACCCCGTTGCAGTTCGCCAAGCCCAAGCGCCTTGCGCACCGCTTGGGCTTGCTTCAAATTGTTGCCATTGCCGTGCAGGATTAAGGTGCGCGGCCGCATTAATTCAGCATCTAAAAAGCTTGCTTGGGCCGCCAGACCCGCCCCCTGAAGGCGCTCAACCGCAGTGTTGGTGCTGATTGTTTCGATCCCTTCCACGTTCACCTTGGGGTTGTTGGCACTGGGAGCTTGCGCTTGGTGCCACAGCTCCAAAAGTGGTTCCGCCCGGATTTGATCCAGCTTCCGGGCAGCTTGATCGCCCCTAAGTGGCAAGCGACTGAGTTGAATTAAATCAGGATCCTTAAGGCCCGCTGCCAGCAGGCTGAGCAGTTCCCCATGGCTAAGGTTTGTGTTCAGTTGCGCCCGCATTTGGCTGAGCAGCGCCGGCAGTTGGGGGGCAACGGCAGCATCGGCGAGTCGATCGGCCAGGGGCAATAGCAATTGCTGCTGCCTTTGTCGCCGGCCCCCGTCACCCTTATCCGGGCCTTTGAACTGTAAAAACTGTTCTAATTCTTTGCCGCCAAGCCATTGCCGGCCGGCATCTAATTCAATTTTTAATTTTCCTGCTTTGTCTTGATACCTGAGCGGTGTTTCGATATCGAAGGGCAAACCGCCAATGCGATTAATCACTTCCCTTAGGCCATCAGGGCTGAGCAGCAGGTAGCGATCGGGCGGCACCGGTTCACCGCCATTGGCCATGAGTTGAGCAACCACATCAGCCACTAGGGCAACCCCCCCCTGGCCGTAGAGATTCGATATTGGTTGCAGTTGTTTTTGGCCCGGTAGCAACACGCTCAACTCTGTGGGGATTTGGATGATCTCCACTCCCCCCCCTGGGTGCACCCGGGCCATGAGCAGCAGTTGCACCTGGGCGGGTGGTGTTTGCGATTTCAGTTGGCTTCCATCAAGACCAAGCAGCAGCACGGTTTGGGGGCGGCCTGGGGGGTCGGCGAGGCGGCTGATCGCCGGTCGCAGGTCTTCCAGGGGGCCGGCGGTTTTTTGGGGAATCAATAAACCGCCCAGGATTGAACCAAGGAAGATGCCAATGGCCACCATGCCTAGGCGCCAAAGCAGCCTTGCGGTGGCAAATCGGGGCGGCTTAGGGGGAACCATGCCAGATAGTTTGGAGCCTGAGCGCGAGTTGCTGTTCATTGAAGTTTGCCCCCCACGAAAGGGCCCGCCCCATGGCGCGGGGCACCATAAGACCAGCTAAAGACCTTTGCAGTGATTGCGGCCTGTGCGACACCCGCTGGGTGGCCTATGTGCGCCAGGCTTGCGCTTTTTTGCATCAACAGTTCGACCACTTAGAAACCCAATCCCACGGCCGCAGCCGCCAGTTGGATAACGAAGATGAGCTTTATTTCGGCGTTTTTCAGCGCATGCTTTGTGGCCGATTGGAGCCCCCCCTTGAGGGGGCGCAATGGACTGGGATTGTTACCACCATCGCCGAAAGGGCCCTAGGCCAAGGGCTTGTGGATGCGGTGCTCTGCGTACAGCAAAGCCCAAGCGATCGCTTCACGCCCTTGCCGGTGTTAGCCCGTAGCCCGGCAGAGGTGCGGGCTGCCCGGGTAAACAAGCCAACCCTTTCCAACAACCTATCGGTGCTGGAGCAATTGCCCGGTAGTGGCATTCGCCGCCTCTTAACGATTGGTGTGGGCTGTCAAACCCAAGCGTTGCGGGCTGTGCAGGCCAGCTTGGGCCTTGATGAGCTCTATGTGCTCGGTTTGCCATGCGTAGACAACGTGAGTAGGGCTGGTTTGCAAACCTTCTTGGATTCCACCAGCCGCTCTCCTGAAACGGTGGTGCACTACGAATTCATGCAGGATTTTCGTATTCACTTTCGCCATAGCGACGGCAGTAAAGAAACAGTGCCATTTTTTGGCCTCGATACGCCAAAACTGAAGGAGGTATTTGCCCCCAGTTGCCTCAGTTGTTTTGATTATGTGAATGCAGCTGCAGATTTGGTTGTTGGTTACATGGGGGCACCATTCCAATGGCAATGGCTAGTGGTGCGTAACGATCGCGGCCAGAGTCTGCTGGATCTAGTGGAAAAGGAGTTGCAAACCCAGCCTGTGATGAGTGCGGGCAATCGCAGCCAAGCTGTGCAGCAAGGCATTGAGGCCTACGACAAAGCCCTAAGGCTGCCGGCTTGGCTTGCGGAACTGATCGGTTTTGTGGTGCAAAAATTTGGTCCTAAGGGATTGGAATATGCGCGTTTCTCTATCGATTCCCACTTCACCAGAAATGCTCTCTGGCTGAGGCGTCATCATCCAACCATGGTGGATAAACACCTCCCTCCCTTTGCCCGCAAGATTGTGAATCGCTATCGCCTGCCGCAGCAATGAGCAATCTCCTAAAGCATTTGGGGGGCCAGCGCCAATATGGCGTTTTGATGCATGTTTCAAGCTTGCCGGGCCCTGGCAGCAGCGGTTGTTTCGGCGCCGCTGCCCTGGAGTGGATAGATCTTCTGGCTGATCATCAGGTGAAGGTGTGGCAGGTGCTTCCCCTTGCCCCCACCGATAACACTGGTTCTCCCTACAGCTCCCCCAGTGGTTTTGCCCTAAATCCGCATTTTTTAGATCCGGATCAGTTGCAGGAAAACAGCGCCGTTGATGGCTTCTCAACCTGGTGCCAACAGCAACGCTTTTGGTTGAAGGACCACTGCCGCTTCATGGTGCTGCGCCGTCGCCATGGTGGTGACCCCTGGTGGCAATGGCCCAAGCCCTATGCCAGGCGCCATAGGCAGGTTATTAAAGAATTTGATCGTGCTGAAGCCGTTGCCATTGGTCAGGAAGCTCTGCAGCAATGGCAGTTGCAGCAACAGTGGCAAGGCTTACGTGCCCATAGTCGCGAACGGGGCGTGCAGTTGTTGGGTGATTTGCCTTTCTATGGTGCCCACGACAGTGCCGATGTGTGGAGTAGGCCTGGCCTTTTCAGCCTCAATCCGGATGGCAGCCTTGCCCAACAAAGCGGCGTGCCCCCCGATTATTTCTCGGCCACCGGCCAGCTTTGGTCTACCCCTGTTTATCGATGGAGTCGTCATCGTTTAAATGGCTACCGCTGGTGGTTGCGGCGGTTGGAAAGACAACTGGAATTATTTGATTTGTTGCGGCTGGATCATTTCCGTGCATTTGCTGGTTTTTGGAGTGTGCCAGGTGCAAGCAGCACCGCTGAACATGGAGAGTGGTTGCCATCACCGGGCAAAACAATCTTGAAACGCTTGAGCAGTAGATGCGGCGGTTCACTTCCCTTGGTGGCGGAAGACCTCGGTGTAATCACTCCCGATGTAAACGCCCTACGGGAACAATTTGATTTGCCAGGCATGAAGGTTTTGCAATTTGCCTTTGAGGCCGATGCCAGCAATGCCTACCTACCCCAAAATTTTGCTTCTGGAAGTTGGGTGGTTTACACAGGCACCCACGACAACGCCACGGCCCTTGGCTGGTGGCAAGATCAATCTGATCAGGTGAAGCAACAACTGCAAAACCTGTTGGGCCATCCGGTGGAATCTCCCGGTTGGGAGTTGTTGCGGTTGGCGCTTAGCTCCACCGCTGATTTGGCGGTGGTTCCCCTGCAAGACCTCATGAGCCTTGACGACAGTGCTCGCTTCAACACACCAGGTACGGCTAGTGGCAATTGGAGTTGGCGTTTAGATCAACCCATCGCTAATTTGCGCGGCCACATGGAAGGTTTACAACAACAGGGCCAGCTCTATGGCAGGGGCCGCAGTTCGGGGTAGAGCTTCAGCAATTGTTTCGTGGGGGTTTCTTGCTTTTTAAGCGTTGGGTTTGGCGAAATTGGAGCGATGCTGATTCCATTGGCACTTGCAAGTTGCCGTTGTTGCAGATTTAGGCCATATATCAAAACCAACACCATCGCCCCATAGGCAATGGTGCCCTGCCAGGTGCTGAATAATTCAATCGATCCCAGGGTGAAGCCAGTGATCCGATCGCTTGCTTGCTTATTACTCTTGTAGAGAGGCGGTAAGGCTGCTTTAATTTCCTGATCGATTTCAGCTCCAGGTAGCGATAGGCGCTCAGCCAATTTATGCAGGATCGTGCCGAGAAAGGCGGCTTCCGGTAGACGTTGGAGCCAACCTTTCTCCAGGGCCTCCAGCACAGCTGTGCTCACCCTTGTATCCAGGGCCAATTGGCGCATGCTGAGGCCTTGGCGCTCCCTTTCCTGTTGCAGCCTTTTGCCAAAGCAGCGCAGGGCTTCCTCCTGCAATTCTTTTGGGTTGGGGCTGCTGGGCTTTGCTGCAGGTTTTGCCATTTACCTACGGGGATTCGATCAGTTTTGTGATTGCCGTGTTTTCAGCTTCGCTTAACCAGCGCCAGGCACCAGCTGGCAAATCCCCCAACTGCACAGGGCCCACAGATAGCCTTTGAAGATCTAACACAGGGTGTCCCAATAGTTCTGCCGTACGGCGGATTTGACGGTGGCGACCCTCTTTCATCTCCAGTTCAAGCAGGCAGCGTCTTTTTTCCTGTTGCTTCATTGCCACAAAAACTGAGCGGCTAGCGATGTCGTCTATGGGTACACCCTTACGCCAGCGCTCTAATACTTGGGGGCTGGGGTTGCCTTCCACCCACACCAAGTAGCGCTTGGGGTGGTTAAAGCGAGGATGGGTGAGGCTTAGCGTTACGTTGCCATCATTACTAAGAAGTAATGCCCCATGGCTAAATGCATCCAGCCGACCCACCGGGTGTAGCCCTTTACCCCTAGCAATATCTGGGGGCAACAGATCTAAAACCGTGGGGCGACCCATGGGGTCGTGGCATGTGCTGTGCACGCCCCTGGGTTTATGCAACAACAGGGTGCAACTTGATGCCCTAGCCGGCAGGGGTTTTCCATTTACCTCGATGCTATCCAGGGCTGGATCAGCTTGATCACCTGGTTTTGCCCGCACGCCATTTACCAATATGCGGCCCTGAAGCATCAACTCCTCTGCACGACGCCTGGAACATACCCCTGCAGCGGCAAGCAATTTTTGCAAACGTTGGCGACTCATGCTGCAACCGGCAGCGACAAAACCAACAAAGCTCCACCCTTGCTGTGGTTGCGGCCGCGGATGTGGCCTCCATGGGCCACGGCTATTTGTTGCACAATCGCAAGACCCAAACCGCTACCAATCCGTTTGCCGCCGGAGCGGGAGGGGTCACCCCGATAGAAACGCTCAAACATGTGTTGTAGATCTTCAGAACTAAAGCCATTGCCTTGATCGCGAATTTCAATGCGCTGCCAACGCCCTTCGGTTGAGAGATTCACGTTTATTTCGGCTTCGTTTGGACTAAAGCGCAAAGCATTATCCAACAGATTGAGCAGGGCGCGATGCAATAGGGCTGGATCGCCAACTACCCAGTGGCTGCCGCTGCTTTCCATTACTAAATCAACCTGACGCTGTTCAGCTAATGGGGCGATGGTTTGCCAGGCCTTTATTACTAAATCAGGAACATCCACTTTTTGTTGGTTGCTTTCTATGCTCTTAGGGGATGGATTATCGAGCCTATTTAACTCCAATAAATCTGATACTAAACGCTGTAGCCGTTGCAATTCCCTTTGCAGCCGTTCAATTTGTACCACCTGTTTCTTGCTGGGGTTTAGGGCAAGGGATTCGGTAACAAGCGATAGGGCTGTGAGCGGAGTGCGCAATTCGTGGGCCACATCGCTCACCCAGCGCTCTTGCTGTTGCTGCTGGGATTGCAATGATTGACAACTCTGGATAAAAACACCGATCCAGCCGTGTGAACCTGGAATGGCAATTGCCTCCAATGGTTCACTGCTAATCGATTCTGGTTCAAGGGGAGAGGCGCCAACGGCACTAATGCTCCAATTAACCCTTTGGCTTTTATTGCTGGATCTCGCTTCTTGCACCGCTTGATCCAATTGGTGGCAGCGCACTACCTCCAATAGATATCGATTAAGTAAAGGGGATCCACTTGCTAAATGGAGCAACCGCCTCGCCCTGCTGTTGATGTGCTGCAACCTGTTCCAGGGATCGAGCACCAAAAGCCCCTGGGGAGAATCCTCCAGCCAGCTGAGTAATTGTTCTGCATTCAGGCGCTTGGACCGCCCCCATAATCTATTTAAGCCAAAAATCATCCGAACCGATAACCAAAACCACGTACGGTGAGAATAAATACGGGAGCGCTTGGATTGGTTTCTAATTTCTCCCTGAGCCAACGAATGTGAACGTCTACGGTTTTACTATCACCCATAAAATCAATACCCCAAACTCTTTCCAGTAATTTATCCCTGCTCCAAACCCGCTTTGGATTTTGCATAAACATTTCCAATAGGCGATATTCCTTTGGCGAAAGATTCACCTCATTGCCATCTCTGGTAACTCGACATTCCTCTGGGTAAAGCGTGATGCCTTCATGGCGTAGCACCTGCTTGGCTCCGGCATCACCATTGCGGCCCGTGCGGCGCAGCAAGGCGCGGCATCTGGCCACCAATTCGCGCATGCCAAAGGGTTTGATTAAGTAGTCGTCGGCGCCCACCTCAAGGCCCACCACCCGATCGGTTTCGGTGTCCCTAGCGCTCACCACCAAGATCGGCGTAGAAAAGCCGCGGCGCCGCACGTAGCGGCACACATCAAGACCACTTACCCCTGGCAGCATTAAATCGAGTAGCACCAGATCAAAGGGCTGTTGATCGGGGTTGCCTTTAAAGCGTTCAAGGGCACCGTTACCTGTGGCCACCGCATCAACTTGAAAGCCCTCATTGGTGAGTGCTTCTGAAATGGTTTCCCGAATGGTGTCGTCGTCTTCCACCACCAGCAAGCGAGCTGGATTTGCCTGGCTTGAAGGGCTGACGGCCATAAAAAAGGCTTCTTTATGGTTAAGGCTAGTGGGAATTGCAACGGTTGTCTTGAAATTAAAGCTTGCCCAGTTAGAAGAACTGATCGAAGTTATCAAAATCCACTGCCTTAAAGCGGCCCTCTTCCACCTGTTGCATCAGGCGTTCAAGCTGCACCCACAGGGCGCCGCCGGTTAGCAAAGAAAGCAGCATTGAAACCAACAGTGCTGCCCCAGCTGCAAAGCCAAATACCTGCAGGGCGCCACCAATAAATAGGGTGATGCCAATCAAGGTGCCAGCAAAAGCAACCGATGTTTCGGCATTGCCAAGCGGCAGTAGTGGCAAGCGATCTTGCTTCCAGGCCTCTAAGCGGTTCTCGATCAATTTTGCAAAGGTAAGTCCGCAAAGCACGCCAATAGCTAAACCGATGCCGCTTAGCAGGTATGGGGGCTGCTGGATCACCGCATAGGGCAACTCAAAATCAATGTTTTCGTAGTTCAATATCGTTTGGGATGGCACTGCATGCAGGCTAAAGGCTGAGCCGCTGCATCAGGTCGCTGGCTAGGCGCCTTGGCCCAAAGCGGCGGCGCAGCAGTTTTGCCAAATTGCTTATGTCTTCAGTGTTAAGGCGCCCATCGCGCACGAGGGTTAGCAAGAGCCTTTGCCTCAGGTCGCGGCCCTGGGGGCCAAGGATGAGGCGCAACCCTGCCCCAGCAACTGGCAGCAAGTCGGTGGGGCTGCCATCTTGACCAACCACATCCAATAAATTTTCTAAACGCTGCAGCTGTAATTTGCCTTCTTGATCAAATAAAACATCTAATAATTTATTGCGTAATTCTTCAGTATCTGCGGCAAGAAGCCGTTTGGCCACATAGGGATAGGCAACTTTTATTATGCTGAAATCTGGATCCAGCCGCAGGGCTAAACCCTCCTGGCTAACCACTGCTCTGATGATTAAGGCGAAACGCGCAGGCACCCGAAAGGGGTAATCAAACATCAACTCAGAAAATCGATCTGTGATGGTTTTGAAATTAAAACTGCCAACTGTTTCACCTAGTTGACCTCCCAATACCTCTTCTAATGCTGGTAATATCGGGCTTAAATCGGTGTTAGGTTGCAGGAAACCCAAATGCACAAAGTCGTGGCCTAGGGCCTTGAAATCACGGTTGATTAAATGAACAACAGCATCAGTAAGTGTAAGGCGATCATCATTGCTCAGCATATCCATCATGCCAAAATCAACGTAACCCAACCTGCCATTGCCTTCGCTGCCGCCAGCCATGGCAAATAGGTTTCCTGGGTGGGGATCGGCGTGGAAATAGCCAAACTCAAGCAGTTGGCGCAAGCCCGCTATTACCCCTGCCTTAACAAGGGTTGTGGGGTCTAAATTATTGCTTTCTAGCACCGATCTTTCCTGCAGTTTTACCCCATCGAGCCAATCTGTGGTTAGCACTTTTTTTGCGCTCAGCAACCTCTCCACTCCCGGAATAACTATGGATGGATCCTCTTTAAATAGGCTGGCAAATCGCTCCGCATTATCAGCCTCTAACTCGTAATCAATCTCCCTGAATAGGGTGTTGCCAAATTCATCAACTATGGCGCTGAGGTCGTCGCCCAGGTTGAGGGGTAGAAACGGACCCACCATTTGGGCTAACAAGCGGATTACCGCTAGATCAAGTATTAAACGCTCTTGCAAATTTGGGCGTTGTACCTTTACCGCCACCCAGCGGCCATTGTGGAGTTGGGCTTTATATACCTGCCCTAAGCTTGCAGCTGCGATTGGTTTATTCGGAAAAGTTGCAAATAAACTCTGGGCAGGCGCCCCAAGCTCAGCCTCGATTGTTGCAAGGGCTAAGTTGTGATCAAATGCTGGTAAATCATCCTGCAGGCGTGTTAGTTGCTCCAACCAGTCGCGCCTAACCAAATCAGGGCGAGTGGATAGTGCCTGGCCTAATTTAATAAAACAAGGCCCTAAATCCGTAAGGGTATGGAGTAGTTCGGCGCCCAGGCGCTTTTGCACCTCAGGGTTTTCGCTGCCCCCTTGGCTCATAAGGCTGAGGCTCAAGCTGCCCAGTTGCCACACCACCACCACCAGGCGAGCCAGCAATTGATGCAGGGGAACAGCGGCGCGCTTGTAGATAACTGAACCTTCTCTCCGCAAACTCTAGAAAGCGGAACACTCAACTGGAAGACTGAGCAGGTGTGGAATCCCCTAGCTCCAGCCAAGGACCCATGGCCCATCGCCCTTGCCCTGGGGCAAGAGGCGCGCCGGCACGGGGTTTTTTTGCACCTTCCCGCCCACGGCCGCGGCCGCGCCTGGGCTGGCGATCGCCTGCGGCATCAATTGCCTTGGATTCTCGACCTGCCGGAGCTACCCGCCCTGGGGGGGCCCTTAGTTAGCGATGGGGCGATAGCTGCTTCCCAGCAACGCCTGGCCAATTGTGTTGGCGCCGAGCGCAGTTGGTATGGGGTTAATGGCGCCAGTGGCCTCTTGCAAGCAGCCCTTTTGGGGGCGGTACCCCCTGGGGGGCGGGTGTTGTTGCCGCGCAACCATCACCGCAGCCTTCTGCATGGCTGCCTGTTGGGGAATTTGGAGCCAATTTTTTATGCCCCTCCCTTTGATCAAGTTAGTGGTTTAGCCCAGCCCCTACCTGCCCAGTGGCTAGGGCAGCTACTTAACCGGGTCGGTCCGATCGCTTTGCTGGTGTTGGTGTCCCCCACCTATCAGGGCTTTGCCGCCGATTTAACTGCCTTGGTGGCGATTGCCCATGGCAAAGGGATAGCGGTGTTGGTGGATGAAGCCCATGGAGCCCATTTTGGTTTTGCCAGCAACCTGCCAACTGCAGCCGTAGCAGCCGGGGCTGATCTTGTGGTGCAATCGCTCCATAAGGCCCTTGGGGGCCTTGCCCAAACGGCGGCGCTTCATCTGCAGGGCCGCCGGGTGCAGCTTGAGCAATTGGAACGGGCTTTGCTTTGGCTGCAAACCAGTAGTACCAGTGCCCTGTTGTTGCTATCTGCTGAACAGGCGGTGGCCCGCAGCTCCAGTGCCCCGGGCCGTTGCCAGCTGCAGGTTTGTTTAAAGCAGGCGCGCGATCTGGCGGCAGCGCTCCAGCGGGAGGGTGTTCCCCTCCTGCAAAACCACGACCCCCTGCGGTTGGTTTTTCACTCAGCCCGCTGGGGCCTTAGCGGTATTGCCGCCGATGAATGGTTGATGACGAGTGGAATTGTGGCTGAGTGCCCAGAGGCGTTAACACTCACCTTTTGCCTTGGCCTAGCCCCAGTGGCGCCCTTAAGCCGCCCCTTACGCCGTGGGCTTCGCCAATTGAAACGCCTGCAGGGCAGTGCCTTGCCCTTAAGTCCATTGCAGGCGCCACCTTTCCCCGCTTTGGCTCAATTGCAGTTGCCCCTTGCAGAGGCCTGGCGCCTGGCATCGATCAGTTTGCCGTTAGCTGAAGCAGAGGGAAGAATTGCAGCAGAAACGATCTGCCCATACCCGCCAGGGATTGCATTGCTGCTGCCGGGGGAACGCTTGGATCGAGCACGGATTGATTGGTTGCAGCAACAACTGTTGTTATGGGGGGGGCAGATCGCTGATACGGTGAAGGTTCTGGCCTGAGGCTGGTGTTTATCCAGGCCCCCTATCAGTGGGATTTTGTTACCCCCGGGATACCCGATGGGGCATTTGAGGCTGCGCCCGGTTTTAGCCCCACGCCAATGGAACAGCGGGTGATGCTTTTGGCCCACCTGAGGCCCAGGCCTGATTCCGTTGTGTGGGATGTGGGTGGCGGCACCGGCGCCCTTGCCCTTGAAATCGCCCGCTTGCTGCCCCGCGGACGCGTGCAGGCCCTAGAGCGCGATCCAGAGGCGGTTGAATTACTTGAACGCAATCGGGCCCGATTTGGCATAAATAATTTGGAGGTGTTGCAGGGGCAAGCCCCCGTGGATTTGCAACGGCTTGCCCCAAATCCCGATCGGGTGTTGCTTGAGGTGGGGCGCCCCCTTGGGGATGTGCTCAGGGCCGTTTGGGAATCATTGGCCTTGGGGGGGCGGCTGGTGATCAGCACTTCAAGTTTGGAGGGTTTGGTGGATGCCACCGACCATCTGGGCCAGCTGGAGGCCTCTGATTTACAGGTGGTGCAGGCTACGGTTCATCGCATGCAACGGCGGGGCGACCAAACAAGGTTAGGGGCGGCGGAACCGCTCTTTTTGATCGCAGCAGAGCGCCATTAATGAGCATTCAATGAATAGATGGTTGAGCGGCTTAGCGGCAGCCCTTTTTGCCCTAGTGATCATTTGGCTTGGCGGCTGGTGGTTCACCCTCAGCCTTGGGGTGATTGTGCATTTGGCCCTGTTGGAATTTTTTCGTTTAGCCCAGTTCAAGGGCATAAGGCCTGCAACAAAAACCACCTTGGTTGTGTGCCAATTGCTGTTGATAACCACCCAGTTATTTCCAGGTAGTGCCCTTGCGGCAGCAATTTTGCCGCTTGCGGGCACCGTGATCTGCGGTTGGTTGTTGCTTCAGCCGATCACGGGAAGCATTGCCGATATTGCCGCTTCAATTTTTGGTTTGTTTTACCTGGGCTTTTTACCCAGCCATTGGGTGCGCCTCAGGGCTTCCAGCGATGGTTTAGCCATCACCCTGTTGGCATTTGTGTTGATCTGGGCTGCCGACTGTGGCTCCTACATCTGGGGCAGCCGCTATGGGCGCACGATGCTCTCTGAGGTGTCTCCAAATAAAACTGTGGAGGGCGCCCTGGCCGGCCTCACGGCTTGCTTGATTTGCGGCGCCTGCGGAGGTGTTTTGCTCGGATGGCAATGGGGCTGGGCCGTGGGAGCTGTTTTAGGTGCCTTGGTTGCCCTATTTGCTCTGGTGGGAGATCTAACTGAATCAATGATGAAAAGGGATGCGGGGGTGAAGGATTCAGGCGCCTTAATTCCAGGCCATGGGGGTATTTTAGACCGTGTAGATAGTTATTTGTTTACACCAGCAGTTGTTTTCTACTTTATTACTTTGATCCAGCCGCTCCTGCGCTAACAATTGAGCTGCCCTTTAGCCTCAACTGTTGGCCCTCAATTGATACATTCTCAAGCCTAATTGCAGGATCCATGGGCACTGCTATCGCCGCTGTTGATTTGGAATTAACTGGTTGTAACCAAAGCATGCCATCTAATACTTCTAGGTTGCATTGAATGGATCTGCCATCGCTGCTATGTAAACTAAGTTTGTTCTCAGCTATTACGTAACTAGCTAAGTTGTTGGCTCCTAATAGTTGGCTGGCGATGTTGTTGCTAAAACTAAGCCAATGGGGATTTGCAAGGGATTTATTTAGATTGGCGGCACTAAAAGTTACGCAGCCTTGAATCTGAAATTTATGTTTTAGTTGTAATTTTTGCTTTTTGATTAAGCCGCCAACTTCAAAATCGATCGGATCGCTTTGGAGTTCCACATTTGCAAGGGCTAGGTTTTGAAAAACAACACCCTTGGCTGTTAGTTTCCCCCCCTGCAGGTGCCCAGCCAATAGCCCAAGGGCCGAGCCATCCAAATCCAAATCAAGCTGCTCCAATTCACTGCAAACACTGGTAAGCCATAAACGCATGCCCTGGCTGAGCAGCTGCATTAGGGGCCCGCTCATCGGCTTTGCCGCCAATGGGATGCCACCAGGGTTGGTTGATCTAAGTGGGGCAGATGCCCGCAGCTTTTGAGTTCCGTGCAGCAATCGCCCAATCGAGCTGCGGCCGCTTGCCGTTGGGCAGCCGGCAAGATGCGGTCGTTTGCACCCCAAAGCACCTGCAGTTCGCAGCTTGGCAATGCACCTTCAACCCCAGCAAAGCCACCACTGCTGGCAAAGGTGGCCAAAGATTCAGCCCAGCCAGGTGTTTTTAAGTGCAAACTGGCAATCTCTTCTTCTGCAGGCCCAACACTGGCCTTTGGATCAGCAAATGCCTGCCGGCATAGCCCCCTTCTCACTGCTGGCAGACCAAGAAATGCAACGCCAAATTTATTAAATGGTGGTGGCAGAGGCCTAGCTTTACCGGTGATGCCCGCCGGAGCAAGCAAAAGTATTTTATCCACTAATCGAGGATTGCTTTGCTCTAATGCCATGGCCAACTGCAATGCCACGGCACCGCCCATGGAGGCACCGATTAAACCAATTTTTTCAAACTGATTAGCCGCCTGAATTAATGGCAGTAGCGCCTTGAGATGACTTAAAACCAGCTGGGGGCCGTAGGCAGCGCCAGGGGGCCTTGGGGAGAAACCAAAGCCGCAAAGATCGGGAATCCAAAGTTGATTGGAGCTTGCAAGCAAAGGGGCGAGACGGCGAAATTCAAGAAATGAACTATCGAAACCATGCAGCATCAGTATTGGTTTCCCTTCACCCAATACGGCTACGGGCCATTCCAAATCTGCCAATTTTCCTGGCAGATCAAGGGCTAGCCAGCGAATTGATTCGGCTAGGGCCCTGCCCTGCGGATCCTTGAGCTGCTGGGCAGCCCAATTCAGTGAACTAAGCATCCTTGGGTGCTACTTACCAATGCAGCCAGTAGATCATCAACAGCCACGGGAAAAGGTAGGTGATGCAAATCGGAATTTGTTTGGCAGGCAAAGCGGCATACCTGTTGCAATTGCTCAAGGCTGGCCTTAGCAAGGCCGAGATCTGCCAAATTCACCGGTAAGCCCAGTTGTTTGAAAAAAGGTGTTAGTTGGCGTCGCGCTTGGGCCGCCAATTGGCTACCGCCAATCTGTTCCTCTAAGCGCAGTTGCACTAACACTCCAAAGGCAACTTTTTCGCCATGGAGAGAGGCGTGGCAGGCGGGTAGTTGGGTGAGGCCATTGTGCACTGCATGGGCAGCAACGGTGCGGCAACGGGCACCGCCGAGGCCGCCGATTAAACCAGCGGTGAGGGCACTTGCCTCGGCCACCCGAACCCAGGCTTCTGAACCAGGATCCTGCAGGGCAGCCACCCCCTCAATCAGTAATTGATCACGCAGAACCCGGGCCTGTTGAACAGCCTGCTGCACCAAACCATCCCTACTTTGACCACTACTCACGGAGGCTTCATACCACTTAGCCATGGCATCGGCGATGCCGCTTGCAAGGGTGCGTGCTGGTGCCGTAAGCACTAGTTGATGGTCGAATATCAAAAGTTGTGGGCAGCGCTTGAGGCTTACATCAGCTTGAAAAGCGCCATCGGGGCTATAGATATTCGCAAGGGCTGTCCAGCCGGCGCAGGTGGCAGCGCTGGTGGGCACAGTGATACACGGTAGATCTAAACGATCAGCTAGTAGTTTGCCTGCATCTAAAACTTTGCCACCACCACTGGCAATTACCCCATCACATCTTGCTTGTTGAATCTTTAATTCTAGTGCTGCTAAATCTATCTCACAGCAATCAAATTTTAATTCAGCGCTTTCAACTGTGAAACCGTTGTTGGTGAGATCTTGGGCTAATTTCCCCCGCAGGGTACGGGTATTTTGGCTGCGGCCTAATAGCAGTGGTTTGCTGGAAATTTTTTTGATATCCGCTAGGCCCTGCTGCCATACCCCTGGCCCCCGCCACAGCTGGGCGGGGGCGATGGAATGCTGGCTGCTTGCAGGGGCTGTCATCCCCTAATCAAACACCAGCGCTAGCCAACTCGGGCTGCTCTTGAGGCAGGGTTGTTTGCCTGATTACAACCTGCTTGTCTTCGTTCACATCCACAAGGGCGGCATCACCATCTTTAAGACGCCCAGAGAGGAATTCCTCCGCTAGAGAATCTTCAAGTAAGCGCATAACGGCACGCCTTAGGGGGCGCGCTCCATAGCTGGGGTTGTAACCCTCTTCCACCAAGCGCTCTTTAAATGATTCGGTAACAGAAAGGCTTATACCTTTCTCCTGCATGCGAGTAAATACTTCCCTAAGCATGATATCAGCAATAAGCTTAACCTCCTCGCGGTTGAGCTGGCGGAATACAATTATTTCATCGAGCCTGTTGAGGAATTCAGGCCTAAAATATTGCTTGAGTTCTTCATTAACCAAGGAGCGAATTCGATTATACTGGTTTTCTTCAACATCACCACCGCCAAATTCAAAGCCGAGGCCGCCGCCGCCTTTTTCTATTACTTTAGAGCCGATGTTGGAAGTCATAATAATAAGTGTATTTTTGAAATCAACAGTGCGACCTTTTGAATCGGTTAATCTGCCATCTTCAAGTAGTTGTAAAAGTAGATTAAATACATCTGGGTGGGCTTTCTCAATTTCATCAAACAAAACAACCGTATAGGGGCGCCTTCTTACGGCTTCCGTGAGTTGTCCGCCTTCGTTAAAGCCCACGTAGCCGGGGGGGGAACCAATCAATTTGCTAACGGTATGACGCTCCATGAATTCGCTCATATCTAAACGGATCATGGATTCTTCACTGCCGAAGAAATATGCGGCCAAAGCTTTTGTTAACTCGGTTTTACCAACACCTGTTGGGCCTGAGAAAATAAAGCTTGCAATCGGCCTATTTGGATTTTTTAGACCAACACGGGCGCGCCTAATCGCTTTTGAAACAGCCTTAACGGCTTCGTCTTGCCCGATCAACCTTTGATGGAGAGTTTCCTCCATATTTAGCAATTTGGCAGATTCTGTTTCAGTTAATTTTTGAACCGGGACGCCTGTCCAGGAGGCAACAATCTGGGCTATGTCCTCCTCGCTCACCACTGGGGTACCGTCTGTTGTGGTTTCAGCTGGCTTGGCTTGTTCGCCATCGGCAGGGGCTTCATTGCTGGCTGCAATTTCATTGCGGCGGGCTTGGGTTATGCCACGAACCTGTTCGCGCAACTCAACTTCCTTATCGCGTAATTCACCAGCTTTTGTGTAGTTCTGCTCCCTAACGGCCAACTCCTTATCTTTTTGAACTGCCCGCAACTGCTTGTCTAATTCCTTGGCTGCAGGGGGCAATTTCGAGTTTAATAAGCGAACTCTGCTGCCCGCTTCATCAACAAGATCAATTGCCTTGTCAGGTAAAAATCGATCGGAGATATAGCGATCACCAAGGGTTGCAGCAGCTACTAAGGCATCATCGGATATTTTTAGACGATGGTGGGTTTCATAACGTTCTTTTAGGCCCCGTAATATTTCAATGGTTTCGGCCACTGATGGCTCGCCAACCATCACGGGCTGGAAGCGGCGCTCAAGGGCTGCATCCCGTTCAATATGTTTACGATATTCGTCTAAGGTGGTTGCACCGATACACTGCAATTCCCCCCTTGCAAGGGCAGGTTTGAGAATATTTGCAGCATCGATTGCACCCTCAGCGGCACCCGCTCCAATCAAGGTGTGAACCTCATCAATAACAAGGATCACATTGCCGGCACCACGGATTTCTTCCATGATTTTTTTAAGCCGTTCTTCAAATTCACCCCTGTATTTAGTGCCTGCTACAAGCAAACCAATATCAAGGGTTAAAACACGCTTTTCTTCTAAAATATCGGGAACTTCACCATCGATTATTCGCTGGGCTAAGCCCTCAGCGATGGCGGTTTTACCAACACCTGGTTCACCAATTAAAACGGGATTATTTTTAGTGCGACGACCAAGTATTTGAATTACCCGTTCAATTTCATTTTGCCTACCAACCACTGGATCTAGTTTGCCATCGGAGGCCAACTGGGTGAGGTTGCTACCAAATTCATCAAGGGTGGATGTTTTGGTGGAACCTTTGCTGCCACCCCCAGCGCTCACTTCAGCGGTTTCACCAAGCATGCGAATTACTTGGGTGCGAACCTTGGCTAGATCAACGCCAAGATTTTCTAAAACCCTTGCGGCTACACCTTCGCCTTCGCGAATTAAACCAAGTAGCAGATGTTCAGTGCCGATGTAGTTATGGCCCAGCTGGCGCGCCTCCTCCAGGGAGAGTTCAAGAACGCGTTTGGCCCTGGGTGTGAAAGGTATTTCAACGGCAACAAAACCTGAACCGCGGCCAATAATTTTCTCAACTTCAACGCGAGCATCTTTGAGGTTTACCCCCATTGATTTCAAAACCTTGGCCGCTACACCAGTGCCTTCACCGATCAAACCCAGCAGGATTTGCTCGGTGCCAACGAAGTTGTGACCCAAACGGCGGGCCTCTTCTTGGGCCAGCATGATCACTTTGATGGCTTTTTCGGTAAACCGCTCGAACATGGTTTGGCGGCAGAGCCTGCAGATGTTCCCAACCTATCAGGAATTGAAGGGGGGCTGTGGGGGGAAAACCGATAACTTGGCCTGAACTGCATTTAGCTGCTTTTTAATGCTTCAAAATCAAACGCAAGTTTGGCTACTACTGGTTACATTGGCCGGTAAACCGTACCGCAAAAAAATACCGCTAAAATAATTAGTTTAACTTTCACAAAACTCTTTTACTTTAATCAAGGCATTGTCGCCATTTCGGTAGTAGTTATTACGGATTCCGCAAGTGGAAAACCCTACCCCTTCGTATAGGGCAATGGCGGCCTGATTTGCCTCTGAAACCTCAAGGCTCGCCCGCAGGCATCCCTGCTCCTTTGCTCTTGCGAGGAGATTTTGGAGCAGCTTTGTGCCAAGGCCAAGCCTTCTTTTGCTCGGTTCCACAGCCACCATGCTGATTTGAATTTCATCTGCAACCACCCAGCCGCAGATCACGCCCAGCAGTGTTTCTGCCCCTGGGGTGCTCCAGTAGCCAATGCAAATATTTGCCTGCCGCTCCAATTCCTCCTGCCACTGTTTTTCGCTCCAAAAGCCGCCGAGGGCCCTTTGATCCAGGGCTAAACATGCTGCTTTTGCGTTCAACCCAAGCTTTGTTGGGGCCGAAGGACTGAAAAGATAGGGGATCGGTTCCAACTGCATAGCGATGGCAATGGCAATAACCCCCGGGTTGCCCTGGGCTGATGGAGCTATTGATCTTGAAAGCCCCAACCGCAATCTTGCCCCGATTAGCACCGATTTGGATCCCCAGGGGCGCCTGCGGGTGGGTGGCTGTGTTTTAAGCGACCTGGCGGCCCGTTTTGGCACGCCTTTATATGTGCTGGACGAGCTCAGCCTTCGCCAGGCCTGCATCGCCTATCGCCAAGCCCTGGCGCGCCATTACCCCGGCCCTTCACTTGCCATCTACGCATCAAAAGCAAATAGCAGTTTGGCAATTACTGCCCTAGTGGCCTCTGAAGGCTTGGGCCTAGATGCTGTTTCCGCTGGTGAATTACTCACTGCCCTTGAGGGTGGGATGCCGCCGGAAAGGATCGTGCTCCACGGCAACAACAAATCCCCTGAGGAATTAAGCCTTGCTCTGCAACATGGCATTTGTGTTGTTGTAGACAACTGGCGTGATCTTGAGCTGTTGCAGGAGCTTTGCAAGGGGCATGGGGGACAGGTTCCCCTATTGCTGCGATTTACCCCTGGAATTGAATGCCATACCCATGAATACATCCGCACTGGCCACTTAGATAGCAAATTTGGCTTTGATCCCGACCAGCTAGAGGCGGTGTTGCGCCATTTGGCAGCTTGCAGCTGGGCAAAGCTAAGGGGATTGCATGCGCACATCGGTTCACAGATTTTTGAACTAAACCCCCACCGCGACCTGGCGGCGGTACTTGCCGATGCCATGGTGCTTGCCCATTCCCTTGGCCACACCATCAGCGATTTAAACGTTGGTGGTGGCCTTGGGATCCGCTATGTGCGCTCCGATGATCCCCCCAGCATTGAACGCTGGGTGCAGGTGGTAGCAGAGGCGATCGCAGGGGCCTGCAGGGAGCGGGGCCTTGAATTGCCTCGGCTGTTGTGTGAACCGGGCCGTTCCCTTGTGGGAGCGGCGGGCGTAACCCTCTATCAAATCGGCAGCCGCAAGGAGATCGCCGGCTTCAGCACCTATGTGGCGGTTGATGGAGGCATGAGCGACAACCCCAGGCCGATTACCTATCAATCGCAATACACGGCTTGCTTGGCCGATCAAGCCAATGCGCCAACGGTTGAGAGCGTTACTTTGGCTGGAAAACATTGCGAATCCGGCGATGTGCTGCTGCGCAATCTGGCTTTGCCATTGAGTAAACCCGGTGATGTGTTGGTGGTGTTGGCCACTGGCGCCTACAACGCCGCGATGGCTTCCAACTACAACCGCATACCCAGGCCGGCAGCTGTTTTGGTTGCGGATGGCAGAGCTGAATTGGTGCAGCGGCGGGAGCGGCCAGACGAGTTGCTGCGCTACGACGTACTGCCTGAACGCTTGAAATCGGTAAGTTGAATTAATTAAGGGGAGGTGTTTAGGTGTTCTGGCTGCGGTTGAGTTTCGACCTGCTGTTTGCCGGTTGCCTCGGCTTCCTGCTACTTGGCCGGGTTACTGAACCCCGCACCCTCTGGTTGTTGCGCGGCTATTTGTTACTGGTGGCTGTGGCTTGGTTGCTGCAGCGTTATGGCGATTTGCCCCTAACCTCCAAATTAATGGAAGCGCTTGTGCTGGTGTGCGGCCTTGCGCTCGCAATTTTGCTGCAGGGGGAATTGCGCCGCCTGATGGAATTACTTGGCACTGGCCGCTTGGATGTGCTGCTCGGTAGCCGTCAAACGGGGAAGCAAGATTCAAGCACCGTTGATATTTTAGTTGACACTGTGGGCCAGCTTTCCAAGCGTCGTTGTGGTGGCTTAATAGTGTTGGATTTGGGCAGTGATTTGCGGCCCGAAGACTTTTTGAATCCAGGCATTCAAATCGATGCTTTGCTTTCAGTTGATTTGATGCTCAATTTATTTTCTTCTGAAACCCCATTGCACGATGGCGCGGTATTGCTTCAGGCCAATCGAATTGCATCCGCTGGTGTGATTTTGCCTCTTTCGCGGCAAAGCATCACCCGCCATGGCACCAGACACCTGGCGGCCCTTGGGCTCACCGAAAGGCATGAACGTTGTTTATGCGTGGTGGTAAGTGAAGAATCAGGCACCATTTCACTTGCCTGCCAAGGCAAATTTGAACGGCCAATCACGAGGGAGCGATTGCGTGCCCTACTTGGTGAAGCCCTGCAATTGCAATCTGGTGATCGCCGCAAGCGCCAGGCGCGTACGCTTTCCAAAGCTCAAACCGCTGGCGATCTCGCCGAAGCCTCTTCCAAGAACCGCCCATGAGCCGGCCCCTGGTGGCGATGCCCAGCCCCACCTCCTATTTCTGCTTACCTGAAGGCCTCGATCCCAGTCGCTTGCCTGGCCATGTTGCTTTAATCATGGATGGCAATGGCCGTTGGGCATCCCAGCGGGGCTTGCCACGGATGATGGGCCACCGCAGGGGAGTGGAAGCTTTAAAAAACACCCTGCGGCTATGCAATAACTGGGGCATAGCAACGCTCACCGCCTACGCCTTCTCCACTGAAAACTGGTCGCGTCCGGGAGAGGAGGTGAGTTTTTTAATGACCCTGTTTGAGCGGGTGTTAGCAAAGGAATTGGCAGCTCTTGAAAAGGAGCAGGTGCGCATTCGTTTCTTGGGGGATCTCACCGCTTTACCCGAGGGATTGCAGCAGTTGATTGCCGATGCCACCGCCCGCACCGCAAACAACAGTGGTATCCATTTCAATGTTTGCACCAACTACGGCAGCCGCCATGAACTGGTGCAAGCAGCAAAAGCCCTAGCCAGACGCGTTAAAAGTGGCGAACTAGATCCGGAGGCAATCAATGAGCATCTATTGGGGCTTGAATTGCACACCGCCGGTGAATGCGACCCCGATTTATTAATACGCACCAGCGGCGAATATCGGCTTAGTAATTTCCTGCTTTGGCAGCTGGCCTATGCGGAATTCCACGTAACAGAAGTGCTTTGGCCTGATTTTGATGGGGCGGCATTGGAAGCAGCTCTGCTGGATTATCAAGGTCGCCGCCGCCGCTTTGGTGGTGTACCGGAGAGCGCTAAATGACAGTTTCCCTGCGCCATGATTGGGAGCTTGCAGAAATTGAAGCTCTATTAAATCTGCCTTTAGTTGATTTGCTATGGCAAGCCCAGCAGGTGCACCGGGAAGCAAACCCCGGCTATCAGGTGCAGCTTGCTTCTCTGCTGAGCGTGCGTACCGGAGGCTGCGAAGAAGACTGCGCCTATTGCCCCCAATCGATGCACAACAGCAGTGATGTGAGCGGCAGGCCCCAGTTGGAATTACAAGTGGCAGCGGTGTTGGAGCGGGCTAAGGCGGCAAAAGAAGCAGGCGCCCAAAGGTTTTGCATGGGCTGGGCCTGGCGGGAAATCAGGGATGGTGCCCCGTTTGAAGCGATGTTGGAGATGGTTGCTGGGGTGAAGCAGCTTGGCATGGAAGCCTGCGTTACCGCCGGCATGCTCAGCAATGGCCAGGCGGATCGTTTGGCCCAAGCGGGGCTTACCTCCTATAACCACAATTTAGATACGAGCCCTGAGTACTACGCCGAAATAATTAGCACTCGCACCTATCAAGACCGCATAGAAACGCTCCAACGGGTACGTAAAGCGGGGATAAGTTTGTGTTGCGGCGGCATTATTGGCATGGGTGAAACATTAAAAGACCGTGCTTCGATGTTGCAGGTGTTAGCCAACCTTGATCCCCAGCCTGAAAGTGTTCCCATCAATGGTTTGGTGGCAGTGGAGGGAACGCCCCTTGAAAACCAACAGCCCTATGAAAGCCTTGATTTATTGCGCATGGTGGCCACTGCGCGCATCTTGATGCCCCACAGCCGGGTGAGGCTTAGTGCAGGGCGAGAGCAATTGAATCAAGAAGCCCAAATTCTTTGTTTGTTGGCTGGGGCCGATTCAATTTTCTACGGCGATACCCTGCTCACCACATCTAATCCCGCCGTGGAAGCAGATAGAGCTTTGCTAGCTGCCGCAGGCGTGCAACCTTTTAGCATTAGTTGAGCTGCCATTGACCTACCTAGTTGCAGCTTTCTATAAATTTGCACAACTCGATAATCTCGAGAGCTTGCGCCAAAAGCTGCTTAAAAACGCCGAAATGGGTGGTTTGCAAGGCACCTTGCTTTTGGCGGCAGAGGGTATTAATGCCACATTGTGTGGCTCAGAAATTAGCATTAAAGATTTTATTGATTTTCTACAAAAAGAAGAAGCATTTAATGAATTGGAGGTTAAATATAGCTGGAGTACAAAAAAATGTTTTCACCGCCTTAAGATTCGGATCAAGAGTGAGATCGTAACCATTGGTATTCCTGAAGTGAATCCCCAGCAGCAGGTGGGTAATTATGTGCAGCCGCAGTGCTGGGATGATTTAATTAAGCAGCCAAATACCTTGGTAATTGATACGCGCAATAATTATGAAATAGCCGTTGGCAGTTTCCCAGGTGCGATCGATCCCGGCCTTGATAATTTCCGTGGCTTTCCAGCTTGGGTAGAGCAAGAATTAAAACCATTAATGAAAAAGCACAAGGCAGAACGCCTTGCTTTATTTTGCACAGGTGGCATCCGCTGCGAAAAAGCAACCGCTCTTTTAGTTGCCCAGGGGTTTAGCGATGTTCATCATTTAGAAGGCGGAATATTAAAGTATTTAGAGCAGATTCCAGCCGAGCGCAGTAGCTGGCAGGGGGATTGTTTTGTATTTGATCAGCGGGTTGCTCTAAACCACCAGCTAGCCCCGAGTGAATACAGTCTTTGTTACGCCTGTGGCATGCCGCTGGCCGCCGCTGATCGGGCCTTATCAAGTTATGTGGCGGGGGTTAGTTGTCGCCACTGCAAAGAGAATTTTAGTGAAGCTGATCGCCAACGTTTTGCTGAACGTCAACAGCAAATGCAATTGGCCGCGGCCCGTGGTGAAAATCATTTAGGTTCTAATTCTCTATCAAATAAGCAGATGCCGTCCCTGGCTGATTTGGAAGCATTTGCTGCCCAGCAGGGGCTGATTTTGCGCCTGCAGATTGGGGGTGGATTAGGACTAAAAACCCTGCGGGTGGCGGTTGCTCGCCGTGATGCGGGGCGCCTTTTGCTGCTGGGTGAACTTAAGGGCTGGTCTTTACCCCTTGCCGATGGTTTACACCTAGACACCCTGCGAGTGCAAGGAAATCAGCTGCAGGGGGTGGCCGATTTAATTTGGGCTGCAACATTTGCCTGGGCCCTGGAGCAAACCCCATGCCGAAGGGCTAATTTACTTGCAATCCGCGACAACAGTAAGCAACATCAAAAACTTGTTCGTTATTTCCGTAGGCTTGGTTTCAAAGCCCATCGGGAATTGGCGGCCAGCCCATTTGATTTGCCCCTGCGTTTGGTGTGGGGTGGTTCTGGATTATTGATGCGAGGTGATTGCTCCGAGGGTCTTGCCCGCAGCAGTGGCCGCATCGCGATGGTATGGCCCTCCTTGAATAATAGTGCTAGCTCTATAGATTTGCTCAAGCAAAATTAATCTGGCTAATTCATGGGGAAAGGTAAGTGCTGAAAGGCTGATTATTTGATCTGCTTTAGCTTTCAACTGTGGGCTGTGGCCATCGGCACCACCAATAACAAATACCAAGCGATTGGAGCTTAGTTCATTTAATTCATTCGCTAGCTGGCGTGAACTAAAATGCTTACCATCTTCGCTTAAAAGTAATAATTTCTCATTATTTTTTAAACTTGCTAGCACCGCCTGAGCTTCCTTGTGTGGCGTTGAATCTTTGAGTTCTATTATTTCAAGGCCAACTAATCGTTTGCAATACATTGCTGCCCCATCATGCAACCAGCCGGGCCGCTGTTTGCCGATTGCAATTATGCGAATCCGTGATAAATTAAGCATTTGCATTAGCCTGGGTGATTGCAAGTTTTCATTTCCTAGCTCCTTCTGTTTTATTCATGCTTGATGTTCCACGTGTAGTAACAGCAACTGATGATAATAGGGCTGTAACCGTAGAATTTTACGCTCTGATCCCCTAAGCCGGGGCCTGTTAAATAAACTGAATTTCAACTGTTAATTATACTGTTAATTCTATTTATGGCATCTATGATTTAGCGCTTCGCTATCACAAAGGAACCATTCCCCCTACCTGGGCGGAATTGCTAACTGCTCTTGGTTATGCCATTGAAAATAACTAAAGTTTGAATGTTTCGAAAACTCTAGTTAGTTTTTTTCGGCGTGATAGCTGCTGCGCACTAGGGGCCCGCTGCGCACTTGTGCAAAACCTAAGCCTGTGGCAATGGCAGCCAATTCATCAAATTCAGCGGGTGTCCAGTAGCGAGCTACGGGGATGTGGGCAAGGGATGGCCTTAGGTATTGCCCCAGGGTGAGCCTTTGGCACTGCGCTTGCCGCAAAGCCTCCATCGCCGCCACTACTTCGGCTTTAGTTTCACCTAGGCCAAGCATTAAGCCACTTTTGGTTGGAATATTTGGCGCTATCTCGTGGGCAGCAGCCAGCAGCCCAAGCGAATGGCACCAGGTGGCACCGCGGCGCACTTCCCCCTGGAGCCGTTGCACCGTTTCCAAGTTGTGGTTGAAGCACACTGGATTGGCGCTCAAAACATGGCTTAGCCGTAGCCGTTGACTGCTTAAGCCAGCCTCTAGATCCCGTTGGCCACCCCAAAAGTCGGGTGTTAACACCTCAATTGCTATTTGCGGTAGGCGTTTGCGAATTGCTGCCATGGTGTTTGTAAAAAGGCTTGCGCCGTGATCTTCCATGTCGTCGCGAGCAACGGCTGTGAGCACCACATATTTGAGCTGCAATTTCTCAACGGCCCCTGCCACCCGTTCCGCCTCCAGGGGATCAGCTGCTGCTGGTGGTAACCCTTTCTCCACTTGGCAAAAGGCACAACTGCGGGTGCAGATGGGCCCCCCCAGCAAAAAAGTTGCAGTGCCGGCTGCATAGCACTCAGCTCGATTGGGGCAGCGGCCCTCTTCACAAATGGTGTGAAGCCTTTGCTGCTTAACCACAGCTTGCACCGCTTCCAATTGAGTTGCAGTTCCGATCGGTCGCCGCAACCAACTTGGCAATCGTTGCTGCGGGGGGATGGGGCTGTAGCGGCTTGTTTTTTCCATGGCAGTTTGCCTATTCCATTGCCCGGCGCCCCTCAAGGGCCCGAGCCAGGGTTACTTCATCGGCATATTCCAATTCGCTACCCATGGGTAGGCCGTAGGCAATACGGGTTACTCGGCAAAATGGTTTCAGCAGCCGCCCCAGGTAGAGGCTTGTGGTGTCGCCTTCAACGCTTGGGGTTAAAGCCAATATCACCTCTCTAACCTCCTCTGGATCAAGGCGTTTCAGCAAGGCCTGGATCATCAAAGCCTCTGGGCCGATGCCATCCATGGGTGAGATCAAGCCGCCAAGAACGTGGTAACTGCCTTTGTATTCCCGGGTGCGTTCAAGCGCCAGCAGGTCGCGGGAATCGGCTACAACACAAATCAGGCCAATGTTGCGCCCTTGATTCAGGCAGATGTTGCAAAGGGTTTCTGCCGATAGGTGGCCGCAGCGTTGGCATTGCCCCACCTGTTGCCTGGCAGCCAGAAGCGCTTCAGCAAATGCCTGGCTTTGCTCCTCAGGTTGGCGCAGTAGATAAAGGGCCAATCTTTGGGCCGTGCGGGGACCAATGCCCGGCAGCCGCTCGAACTGCTCAATCAGCCGAGCCAAGGGGCGGGTGAAGGCAGACAGCTGGCTAAAGCAATTATCGCGAATCTAGGCAGGCCGCGGCGCAAGAATGGCAGCAGCTTCCTGTTGCTTGGCTCTCCCATGAAGGTTTCGGCTTTGTTTCGGGGGATCCCCCGCCTGATGTGCCTGCTGCTGTTGGTGTTGCTGGTGGGCTGTTCAGCTGCGGCGGCTGGTTTAAACCGCTACAGCAGCGCCGATGGCCGCTACGCCTTTTTGTATCCAACCGGTTGGATACGGGTGGCCATCAGCGATGGCCCTGAAGTTGTTTTCCATGATCTGATCAATAGCGATGAAACCCTCAGCCTTGTGATCGCTCCTGTTGATCCAGATAAACGGCTTGAGGATTTAGGCAGTGCAGTTGCGGTGGGAGAAAAACTTGGACGCACGGTTATTGCCCCTGCCGGCAGCGGCCGTGAGGCGGATTTAGTGGAAGCAAGTGAACGGGCCGACCAGGGTCGCACCTTCTACGACCTGGAATACAAAGTGCACCTGGCAGATCGTGATCGCCACGAATTTGCCACGGTGGTGGCTGATAAGGGCAAGCTTTATACCCTTGCAGCTAGCACCAATGAGGTGCGTTGGGATCGGGTGGCAACGATGTTTCGCAGTGTTGTTAGCTCCTTCACCTTGAACTATTGATACCCGATCTTCTGGTGGTGGGAGCTGGCCTGGCGGGTAGCTTGTTAGCGCTGGAAGCAGCAGACCGCGGCGCCAAGGTATGCATCATTTCAACGGCGCCCATGGCGACCCCGATCAGTTACGGGGGGGTGCAGCTGGCAGCGCTTGAACAATGGCAGCGCCTTGAAAAGCGCCATGGATTTTTGGGTTTGGAGCCAGCTGAGCTTTTGCTCTACTGGCTGGAAGATCAAAAACCAAACATTCCCCCAGGGGCCCAGCGCTTGGAGCCAAGCCAATGGCGAGGCCTGGAACCGCTGCTGATGGATGCCCCCCTAGGCGGTGTGGTGGCCATGCCCTACGCGAGGGTTGACCCCCTTGTTCTAACTGAAAAACTAACAAAAGCCCTTGCAGCAGCTGGGGTGCAACAGCGCATTCTGCTGCTGCAAGGCCTGCTGCTGGAGGAGGGGGTGGTGCGCGGCTGCAAAACAAAGGCAGGGGAGGAGATTTTGGCTCAGCACACGGTGTTGGCGGCCGGTGCAGCCTCGGCACCACTCCTGGCCAGCATCGATTGCAGCCTGCCCTTGCTGGATTGCAGCTGGGCTGCGTTGTTGCAATTGGAAGCTGGTTTGCTGGATAAATTTTCTTGTGGGCAAGCCAGCGATCTACCCAAGGCGATCGTGATGCCCATGGAGCTAAAACGCATGGAGCGCGAACGCTCAACCAGGGGCGCTCAACTTATTTGTGATGCGGGAATTGCCCCATGGGGCAAGGCAAAGGTATTTGGCCAGGCTTCCTTTTTTGGTGATCCAGTTGGCCAAATTGAAAAGCCCAACCCTGCCGTTATGCGGGCTGGGTTGAAGGAAGCAGCAAAAAGCCTGCTGCCCCAGCAGCTGTGGCCGAGCTTGGCTGAACTTCCCATGGAATTGAAACCGGTGGCCTTTAGCCGGGATGGGTTAGCTCTTGTGGGCCCCATCAGCCGCTTTAAAGGTTTGTCGCTTTTTACCGCTTTTTCTGCCGCTTTTTCCCTGGTGCCAGGCTTAGCGACGGTGCTAGCAGCTGCAATTTTAGATCCGGAGCGCTCAATGGAAGCGCTAAGCAACTTGGAACTGTTGCCAGAGCGGCTGCCTGCGATCTAACAATTGCTGAGTAGGCTTGATTTATCAGGCAGGTGCTTTTTTTCCTGCAAACTGAGTTCCATGTTTCAGGCAAGCCCCAACCCCTCGCAGGGGCTGAGTGATCACAACCAGGTGGGTTTAACCCTGGCTGGAGTTGGCGGTGTTTTGGTGCTGTGGGCCCTGTTTTGGCCCGTGCCTACGGAGGTTGAAGGCATGGGCGTTTTGATTTACCCCAACAACGCTGGCATCCTCAACGCCCGAGCCGGTGGCCAGGTGCGGGAGGTGTTTGTAAAGGAGGGTGATTTGGTGGCGCGCGGCCAGGTGCTGATGCAGCTGTATCTGCCTGTTCTGGAGCGCCAGCTCGACCAGCAGCGCGGCAACCTGCGCCAGCTGCAGCGGGACAATGCCCAGCTCGATGAGCGCGATTCCTTGCGCTTGATCAGCGAGAAGCGGGCCTTAGATACAGCTCTGGCCAAGTATTCCAACGATCGCCGCCGCTACGGCGAACTGCAGTCGACCTATTCCAGGAAATTGCGCAACTTGGATTGGCTGGCCAAGCGGGAGGTTGTTGCGCCCCTTTCCTCTGAGGTGGTGTCCTCGGAGCAGGGGCTCACCACAACCAGCGTCAATCTTGATGGCGTAAAGATCAATGAGAAGAATGTTCTCACCAACTACCAGCAGGTGAAGCTTGCGATCGAAACCCAGGCCCTGCAGCGCCGCTATCAGATCGACGATCTCAAGCGACAGATCCAGGTAACCAAGGCCAAAATCAACTACGACGGCAAGGTACATGCCGACCGAAACGGCACAGTATTGGATCTGCAAGTGATCTCCGGCCAAACAGTGGGCACCGGTCAGCGGTTGGGCACGATTGGCCGCACTGAGCAACCCAACGCAAAAAACCGCCCGCTTCGGGTGGTGGCTTACTTCGCGCCAGCCGATGCCCGCCGCCTGCCTCTGGGGCTTCCCGTGGAGGTGGTGCCACAGTGGAATCAGCGCGGTCGCTTCGGCGGCATTGTGGGCAAGGTGACACAGGTGCTCACCCTGCCCTCCACCCAGGACGACATCTCCACCACCATCGGCAACGCGCAACTGGCCAAGGAACTCACCAAAAACGGCCCTGTGATGCGCAGTGAAATCGAGTTGGTGCGGGATCCCTCCAGTGTTGATGGCTACCGCTGGACCCTCTCGGGGGGCAGTGGAGTGTTTCCGATCCGCGATGGTCTCACCGTGTCCACCCACGCCTATGTGGAGTGGCGCTCGCCGATCAGCTACGTGATTCCTGGCCTGCGCTCCATCACCGGTGGCTTCCGCACTCCATGGATCGACCTGCGCTGGGACCTGCCTTTTCTGCGTCAAACCAACACCTTGCCATGAGCCACCCTGTGAAGTTCTGGTCGCTATCACGGATTCGTAACCCACTGCTGAGGCAGGAGTTTCCCTGGCTGGTGAGCGAGGTGGTGTTGCTGATAATCCTGTTTAATGCCAACCCGCCGGAGCTGTGGTTTTGGCTGGTGGTGATGGTGGTGGTGCTGCTCTATCGGGTTGAGCGTTGGTGGTCTTCGCGGCCCAACGCCTAAGCACTCAGCCCAGGATGGCGCTCCACTGGCGTTCTGTGCTTGCCATGGTTTCGTCCATGCGGTTGAGCACCATCCATCGCGAGGCCACCCGCTGGAGTTGCTTGGGGTTGAGGAGCAGATAGGCAGCCAGGGATTCGGGCGGCGGCAGCCATGGGGTGTCGCCCGTTCAAGGCTGGCTGGCGGTGCTGCTGAGTTGCAGCTGGGTGAGCTGCAATTGCGGCTGGATCGGCGCGTTGGAATCCCTGGGCATCGGCAAAAGCTCCTTCAACAGCTTGGCGTAGGTGATGTTCACGTTCACCGTGGCGTTGAGCCGTTGCACCAGGCTGTTGATTAGACGTTCCTGGGTATTAGAGAGATTGAGCTCGCTGTCGAGGCCTGTGAGATAGCGCAGGCGCGAGTCGCGAAAGGCCTCAAGGGCTGCGGCTACCCCGCGGCGGGCCGAGCTGAGCTTGGCGAGGCTGGCCTCGTGGTTAAAGAAGGCTTGCTCGATTCGCAGGCGGATGTCGTTGCGCGTGGCGGCGTACTGCTGCGCAGCAGCCGCCTCCCGTTTAGCCAGGGCCCGCGCTTGACCTGCGGTGTTGCCGGCATCAAACAGCAGCCAGGTGAAAGTGAGTCCCGCAGACCAGTCCCCACCGCTGGTGCTGGAGAGAGGCAGGGCGGTGGCGCCGCAGCAGCCCCCTCCGCCAAGCTCGAAGTTGCCCAGGCTGGTTTGGGAGCTGTTGCCACCCGCGCTGGCAAAAAGGGAGAGTTTCGGCAACAAGCCTGCAGCGGTGGCCTGGCTTTGTTGGCTGAGGGCCGTGCGGGTGGCCAGGATCGCTTCGAGTTCGGGATTGCCCCGGTAGGCCGCTAGCAGGCTGGCTTCCAGATCGAGCGGCCAGCGGGGCTGCACCACGATCGGGTCGCTGGGGCTGGGGGTCACGTTGGCGGGCAGGTTGAGCAGCACCGCCAGCTGGCGGCGTGCCACCGCCCGGTCGGCCAGCGCTTGGATCAGGGTTTCTTCATCGGAGGCCAGGATGGCGCGCCGCCGCAACACATTTAGCCTGGGCACTAAGCCGGCCTGTTTGAGGTCGAGGGTGTCCTGCAGGATCAATAAATCGTTGCGCAGGTTGGCGTCGTAGACGCGCACTAGTTGGTCGCTTTGCTGCAGCTGGTAGTAGGCCTCACTCACCTGCAGCTGCAGGGTGCGCAGCTGGTTGGCATAGATGTTGCGCTGCTGCTCCAGGCTGGCGCGCGCCGCGCGCACCGTTGGAGTTCGGGCAAAGTTCAAAAAATCGTAGTTGAGCTGTACGCCGCCTTCCAGGCCCCACTCGCCAGAGTTGATCGCTAAGGAACCGCCGCTGGGTACGTAGAAGGGGCCCGCGGTGGGGTTTCCGGCTGAGTTGAGTAGCCCATTGGGCGCAAATAGCGGGCCAAAGCCCAGGTTGTTGTTGGGTTTGTAGGAGGTAGTGGTGCTGCGGCTGCCCTCGTAGCCACCATTGGCAAAGGCGCTGATCGTTGGCCAGTAGCTGCCCATGGAGGCCTGGAAGCTGGCTAAGGCGGCGGCCACCTGCTCCCGTTGGGCTTGCAGGCTTGCGCTGTTGGCAAAGGCGATTGCCAGAGCTTGCTCCAGGCTGAGGCTGACGACGCCTTCGGCCTGGAGTTGCTGGGCAGTGGGCAGATCTAAGGGCGGAGCCGCCACGGTGTTGGCCGATTGGATCGGGCCCCTAGCAGGTTGGTTGGCCTTAATAAGGTTGGCTGGCAACTGCGGCGTGGCAAGCACATTGCCCACCGGGGGTTCGGGCTCAGTGGGGAGCAGCTGATCGAGGGCCCGCAGTTGCGCATCGAGCTTTTGCCAGCTGCGCTCTAGGAGCTGGGTGGTTTGGGCTTGCAGCGGTTGTGCGTATAGCGGAGGCGGCAATACCTGAACCGGCAATAGCCCCGCCCACAACAGTGCCAGGGCGTGCTTACTCATTGCCACGGTGAAGTTGGTCCACGCCTTGGTTGCCGCATCTTAATTGGGGGTTGATTAAGCAAGGGCGATCCAATCATTCTGAAAGCGTTCAATCGCTTGCAAAAGTTGATTGCAAACCATTGCCCTGCGCCCACCGCTACTTGCCAGCAATGTATCCATCACCTCTGGGTTTTCGTATAACTGCTGTTCCGCTGCTTCAAGGGCAGCGCTCCATTGATTTGAATCTTGTTTAGTTAGGGGGTTTGGCCAAATATTTGCGTAACACACCAATTGGTTTGCAATAAAACAGAGCACGTCTAATTCCACTTGAAGCAGATTTTGTAATTCAGGCCCATCCATTGGCAGCATCGGCAAGCGCAGCAGGGTGCGGTAGTAGCCAATCAGCTCAGTGAAAAACTGTTCCTCTAAATCCCAAAGGCGTAATAGCCTTTCGCCATTGCGATCGGCGCCAAGTTCCATTAGAGCTGCAGGCCGTTGATTTTGCAATGCCATCAATTTACTTAATAGCCCATCTCGGCGCTGCCGTTTGATCTCTGCCTGCATATCTACGCCAATCTTTAAATGCTGAACTCTTTCCTGCAACGCCTCAGCAAAACCATTGAATAGGACCCGGGAAAGCTTTTGATGTTCCGCTAAAGCACGACTTGGCCAAAAAGTGTTTATCGCTATTAAAGATAACATAACGCCGATCAAAGTAACAAGTAAGCGGATGGGAAGCCAACTATTAATTGAATTGGCATGCACGGTCCAGCCCATCACCACCACCAGCCCAGCCACCTTGTAGCCGGAGCGCAAACCCAATGAGCCGCCAAATATTCTTGTGCAGGCAAGGCTAATGCCAATGCCAATGGGCATCGGCATTGAAGTTGCGATTGTGTTGTGGGCAATAAATAAAATTACCCCTCCCAAAATGGTGCCTTGAATTCTTTGTATTCCCAGGCTTAAACTGTTTCCAAGGGTGCCTGATAACACAGCTGCCACAGCCATGGGCGCATACATGGGATCAGGTAAGCCCAAGGTAATTATTAGCCCTGCTGATAAGCCTGCCGTGAGGGCAAGGCGTAGTTCGCTCTGATTAAAAAGGCGATTATTAGAAAGCATTAGGCCGATATTTAAGCTCTGCTCGCTAGTTGTAAGCTTTCAGCGCTACTAATTAGGCGGTGCAATTCATCTTCAACGGCAAGTAGCAGTAGGGGGGGAGTATTGGTTTCAGTTGCAATCTGGAGCAGCTGGCGGCGGTTCGTTAGATTCGATTTTGTTCCATCAAGTTTAGCATCTAATAATTGGGGGAGCTTGTTTATCCAGGGGGCCTGTTCAAGGTTATTAAATCTTACAGGTTGCCAGCTAATTAAGCGCAATAATTGCACGCTGTGGTGATTCACCCGCTCCCAGAGAATGCATCTTTGGCGCCAATGGTGTCGAGTGGCTTCTCCATAGGGCCTACTGCGCAATTCATCGTTTACCAGTTGGCTGAGCCGACTTATCAGCCTGGAGCCTTCAAGGGGGACTTGAGCTGCCGAGGCAGCTGCTGCAGTTCCAAGTAATAATTGTTGAATATTAAGTAACCTTTGACTAAGGATCTGCCTTAGTTGTGAATCAAGCTCATGAATTTCGGTGAGGCGATTAGTTGGCCAGATTAAATTACTAACTAATATGGCCACCAATACACCTATCAGGGTGTCGATGGTGCGATTGAGTATGTATAGCCAATCTAGGGAGTTGTATTCAGCAACAAGGAATAACATTGAAAGCAAAACAACGCCAGTGGCAAGGCCCGCCTGCCAACGGCACCAACGCAAAAGCGGCACCAAAATCAGCAAACCAACTGTTAGTGCTATCCAGCCTTGAAGCACTGTGTGTAGAAAAAAACCAACAAAGCCTGCTGCCACTGTGCCCAACATTCGACCGCGGGAGGCGGCAATCACCCTGGTTTCAGTTTCATCCATGCACATCACCACCGCCAAAAGCGGGTACCAAATGTATTTCACTTGATCGGTGGCAAGAGCAATGCTGCCAGCGATTGCAGCAGCTACAAAATATTTAATTGCGTTTTTGAGAGCTTGCTGGTTCAGCTCAGCCGTCACCCCGCAACCCCCTACCGCGTAATTCCAAGTCCTCCTCCGGTTCCTGAAGGGTTTGAGGGTGACGGGCTGGTTTTGCCTCCACCAAGACTTCCTTGCGTTTTGGCATCGCTTTCAATTTACGTTTTAAGGCTTCATCCATAGCAGCGGCAGGGGCCACATCACTGGAATCCTGGTGGGTATTTGGCATCAAAAATAGGGAGGTACAAAAGGGTGGTAATTCAATTATCAGGCCTTGGCTAGGCTTTGGTGTGTGTTGTTGTTTAAGCCATGGCCATTCCAGCCTCCCCCGCTTTAAGAATCGCCACGGCTGTTTTACTGCTGGTGGCTGGGGCCGCCTCAATTGTGTTCCCCTTCCTTTCAGCAGCGGCAGTTACCTTGGCCTTTGGGGCTGTGGCGGTGGCAGCTGGGGTTAGTCAGCTACTGCGTTTGGGGGCAGCGCCTGATCTAAAAGCGCGCATTTTTCGTTTGGTGGCTTCACTGCTCTACGTGGTTGGCGGCCTATTTGTGTTGCTTTTCCCGGTTGATAGCACCTTCAGCATCACGCTTTTTCTAGGTGCTCTGCTAGTGGTGGAGGGGGTTATGGAATTAGCTGCCGCCGCCGCTGCAGCGGGGCCCGCCCGCAGTTTGGTGTTGCTGGATGGAATCATTACCTGCCTACTTGGTGGCATGGTGTTGGTGGAATGGCCCTCAGACACCCTTTGGGTGGTGGGTACACTTTTCGGTGTGGCGTTATTGTTTTCAGCTTTCCGCCTGTTTGTTAGTTCGGCGGAGGGGAGCCCACAAACCAATAGCTGATGTTGTTGCGGTAGCTAGCTGTGCCTGGCAGCCTTGATGGTATTAGTGGTTTGCCAGCAATAGCTGTGGCCAAACTTGCAAGTTCAAGTGGATTTAGATCAGTTTTTAAATCCGCACCCAGCACTGAAATCAGCTGCGGTAATTGGGTTATTACCTGGGGTGATGCCAACTTTTTCAATAGGGCGCTAACCACTAATCTCTGCCGATCCATGCGGCCAAGATCGCCTTGTTCATCGTGGCGAAAGCGCAAAAATCCCTCCAGATCATTGCCCCTCAGGGTTTGCAGGCCAGGTTCAAGGGCAATGGCAAGGTTTTGGCGTGAGTCGTTGTAATACATCGCTTTAGGTACATTTATTTCCACCCCTCCAACGGCATCACCAAGCTTTCTGATTGCCTTTAAGTTGATTAAAATGTGGTGTTGCAGGGGGCGACCCAGAAGATTTGAAACCTCTGTTTCCGCCTCTTGGATTCCACCTAAAGCAAATAATGCATTTGCTTTTATTTCACCATGAACGGCGGAATCGATAAAAGTATCGCGGGGAATTTGCATCAAATGCACCCCCTCCCGGGTGGGATGCAATGTAGCCATCACATCAGTTAACACCCCCGATTCGTCGGTGCCAAGGATCAACACATCTTGGGGGGGCTGCAACAGCAATTGTTGAATTGCAGCGCCAGGATCTAAACCCCTAAGCGCATTAAGGCTTGGCTCCAGCAGGAAGGCGCCAAAACCTAAGCCCCCTGCCATAGCAATGGCTAAACTGAAAAAACTAAGTGATTTTTTTTGCGGCTGGGCGACACCCGGCTTAGGCACTTCTTAATCCTCTTTACCCTGATTTAAGCAAATTCAGCTCAACTTTTCCAGCCGGGCATAGGCCCTTGCCGCTGGCAATGCAGGTTCTAGTTGCATTGAGCTGAATGGTGGCAATGGTTTGCGCCTTAACAATGCCCCCCAGCGAAATTCATGGAAAGGGATAAGGGGCGCAGCTTCGATAATTCCCTCTTGCTTAAGCTTCCACGCCAAGCTGCGGTAGGGATCATCTTCCAGCTCGGTGAGGTTTTTGGGCAGGCTGCTGGGGCGCTGAGGGCCTTGGCCTCTGCCGTTATAGAGATACAGCCAACCTTTTTGCTGCAGTGTTTGCAGCACCAGATCTGCCTCTAATTCATGGAGCTCAAGGGCCACATAACCAAAGGCCGTAGCACTTGGATCAATCTCCAGCAGGCCCCGCAGCCGGTGATGGCGATCAAGCATCCAAAAGCCAGCTGCTGGGCTGTGCACCAAGGGAACGGGTTTGTCTTTTAGATATTTACGCCTTTCTTTTAGTGAATCAGTTGCAAAATCCTTGCGCCGATGTTGCACCTCCGCTAGGCCAACACACATTTGGGTTGGTTTTAAATCAGCAATTGGTATTTCTAGAAGTTTGCCTTCTTTTGGTGGTGGCGGCAGGGCATCAAAGGCTGGAAGCTGCAAGGTCATGGAGTTAGGGCAGGGATGGTGCTGTATTCCAAAGTGCATCGGTAGCGCAGATCATCTCGCACTTGAAATGTTTCGCAGTTGCTGCCCGTGATAGTGGCTCCTGCGGGGATTTGAGCGCGAGCCCTTTCCTGGGCATTGCCTTGATCCCAGATTGATTCAGCGGTTACTGAATTAGCAAAGCAGGGATTAGAAGTTGCGGCGAGGCAAACGCCGAGGGCAATAAAAAACCTGCGTGTCAAACGGATAGCCATGAACTTTCGTTGCGGCAGTTGGAAGCAAATCAGCACTACGGCGAATCAGTAAAAAATGCTGGCATTGTCAGCAAACTCAAACAAACCACTGGAGGTGGCGATGGCTTCGCGGGCTCCCCTGCCTTGGGTTCTCACCTGGGATGAAAATGGCGAACTGGAGATCCACGATCAGATGGATTTATTGCTGAGTGAACCGGTGTTGGAAAAAGCCTGCGAACTTCCCATTAACCATCTAAGCCTTGGCCCTTGGGCAAAATCCGAAAACGTCGGCTGGCCTCCAATTTGCAGCTTTCCCGGGCAGGATTCAAAGCTTCACCAACTTGAAGCCGTTGAATCAAACAGCGGCAGGTAAAAACTGCCATGCCTTCAGGAGGCTGCTGACCAGCCTGGGCAAAAGCGCTCTGGAAGCCAGCCATGCAAAGGTTTTGGATGGCTGTTTCGGCCCGTAGGCCTTGGGGTAACCAAACCCAAAGGCTGATGCCTAAAACCAGCCTAAAAGTTGACATTACTGTGTGGCTTTATACCAATTGATATAAAGCCATCCATGCGCTTTTGTGTGCCTTTAGGGGGCAGGTGTTAATCAGCCCACTGCTAGGCGAGTTATCTGTAGTTCCTTTTGCATCACTTTCACCTGGCTAAGGGTACGCATTAACTCAGGCGGCATTCCTTTGGGTAAATCGATTGTGCTGTGGTCGTCGAAAATGTTGATGCGGCCAATCTTTTTGCCATCTAAGCCGGTTTCATTGGCAATGGCGCCAACAATATGGCCGGGTTTGATCCGATCTCGCCAGCCCACTTCCACCCGGAAGCGCTCCATGTGGGATTCAGGGCTATCGCTGCCCCGGCCCCCTGGCCCCCGGCGTTCACCCCGTTCGGGCCGTTCACTGCGACCCATACGCGTAACTGAATTTTGAACTTGGGGCACCACCAGCAAGGGTTGATCGCCTTGGGAAAGCCTTAGGGCAGCAAGGGCTAGTTGCTCTGGGGTGGCTTCGGTTTCACGGCTGAGCCTTTGGATGATTTCAGCCATAAGTGCCACCTCCTGCTGACGCTCGCTCGCAACGGGTTCAGTTAGCAGGCAGGTGAGTTTTTCCTGCAGTTGGTCTAGGCGCTGTTGATTGATTTCCGCATCGGAGGGCACCTCCATCGGTTCAATCGCACAACCAACGGCCCGCTCTAGCCCATAAAGCAAACGGCGCTCCCTGGGGGAGAGAAACAGAATTGCGTCCCCTTCCCTGCCGGCGCGGCCGGTGCGACCAATGCGATGCACATAGGCTTCGCTGTCGAAGGGAACGTCGTAATTAACAACTAAACCAATACGCTCCACATCAAGGCCCCGGGCTGCCACATCGGTGGCCACCAAAACATCTACTTTGCCATCTTTTAAGCGTTCAATTGTGCGTTCCCGCAGGGATTGGGGAATATCGCCATTGAGCACAGCGCAGGCGGTGCCACTGGCTTCAAGGGCTTCGGCCACCACCACTGTTACCGCTTTTGTGCGGGCAAAAATAATTACACCTCCGCGGCCGTGGGCCTCAAGCACCCTTTGCAGAGCAGGAAGTTTTTGATGATGGGGAACACTGATAAAACGTTGGCGAATACGGCCGGCATCAGCTTGGCGGGTGCGAATGGTGATCTCAGCCGGTTGCTTTTGATGTTGTTGGCAAATCCGCCTGATTTCATTTGGCATGGTGGCCGAAAACAACACCACTTGCCGCTTAGTTGGTAATTGCTCCAATACCCATTGCACATCGTCGATAAAACCCATGCGCAGCATTTCATCTGCTTCATCAAGCACCAGAGTTTCTAATTTGGAAACATCAAGGGTGCCTTGGCGCATGTGATCCATCACCCGGCCTGGAGTGCCAACTATTACCTGAACACCCCTACGCAATTTCTGGATTTGATCGCGAAAATCAGTGCCTCCATAAAGAGCAAGCACATGAACCCCAGGAGTGCATGAGGCATAGCGTTGAAAGGCTTCGCTTACTTGAATTGCAAGTTCACGGGTTGGCGCTAACACCAACACCTGAGGATGGCGAGCTTCCACATCTAGCCTGGCCAGCAGCGGTAGGGCAAAAGCAGCGGTTTTACCTGTGCCTGTTTGAGCTTGCCCTAGTAAATCCCTGCCGAGCATTAATTCAGGAATGGCAGCCGCCTGGATTGGTGATGGCTCCCGATAACCGCAGCGCTCTAGGGCCTCGAGAAGGTTTTCAGGCAAACCAAAATTGGCAAAACCAGAACTGGCAATATCTGAATTTGATTCAGATGATTCGGAAGCTGGATCGTTTGGATTCAGATCGCTAGGCAGGGGAAATTGAGGCGTAGTAGTCACGGTTAAATAGGGCGTTTATGCCCGTAGGTTGGCCTGAAATTCCTTGATTCAGGCCGGCAGAACCCACGTTTTGATCTGCCTTGCCCTATTCAGATGGACTTTCAACAACTCGAATATATCACCCGATGCTCCATGGCTGAGGCCCTACTTATCGGCCATAGTCATCGGCCATAGTCATCGGCTAAACGTTCAATATCGGCTTCACTAAGAAGGTTCCCCCTTTGTATTTCAACAATCAACATCCCTTCACATCCAGCTTCAGCTCGATGAATAGATCCACAGGGCACATCAAATGTGCTGCCAATTGGGGCTTCTAAATCTTGATCGTTAATGGTTACCAAGCCACCACCAAGGGCCACATACCAATGCTCCTGGCGATGCTGATGGCGTTGCAATGAAATGCGCTGATGTGGGGCAATCCACAATCTTTTTATTAGATAGCCCTCCCCCTCCGCCAAGGTTTCAAACCAGCCCCATGGGCGTTTAGTTATTGCCATTGCTTCAGCCATCGTCGTCGCCGATTGCCTGGCAAAAACGAGTGGCGATAGCTATTTGCTGGGCTGTGAGGCCAGGGGGATCGGGAAGTTGTTCATTCAAGGCGCCAGGGCTAAGCAGCCATTCATCAATCCCAAGCTGGGTGCGCATGCAATCGCGATACATCGCTGGTGGGGTTGGGGTTAGGGGAACGCCGATAAAAGGTGGTATTTCCAATGAATTAATTGGGGAGCGTTCCAACACTGCTTCTAAAAGTGCAAATTCAGCAGTTTTGTTATGGAACTGAAAAAAGTAGATCGGCCCGATCTTGAGCGCGGGTTAGGGCTGTGTAGAGCAACCTGGGATCCAGCCCCTCGGTTTCATTGATCACAACTATCACCTGCTTTGCTTGGCTGCCTTGGCTTTTATGCACTGTGATCGCAAGGGCCGGTTCCACGCCAACAAGCAATTCCAAGGGGATGCGTTGGGCGCCATCACCGCTGGCGATAACCGCCACTTTTCGGCCCCTTTCATCACTGCGAATTAAGCCCAAGTCACCATTTGATAGGCCTTTCTCATTGTTATTGCGGTTGATTAAAACTGGTGTTCCCACAGGCCAAGCCAAGGGATTATTTCGATCTAAGCCAAGCCAACGTTCATTTAATTGATCCACCCCATGGCGGCCCTTTCGCCGCGGTGCCAACAACATCAATTCCAGAAGCGTGTTGAGGGCGTCTTGATCTGAACAGTGCTTATCTTCAGCTGCTATTAGTAGTTGCTTGCGGTGCAGATTTAACCGTTCAGTTAATTCTATGGGCCAACCTAGATTTAAATTGTAGAAACCTAAATTGCCTGTTTCTGGAAGCTGCTGTAATCGTGTGGCCAAATCGATAGGCCCCTTGCGCAGCTGTTGAACAAATTCCCCTAGGACAGTGGTTTGATTGAAGCGATGGGAGCCTTTTAATTCGATTAAACATTGCGGTGCCTCTGCCGCCAGCTTTGCTTTCAAGGGAGCGAGCACGCAGGCCCCGGATATCGGTGGCAGCTGGCCATGATCCCCCAATAAAAACAGCTTCACCCCAGGGGGTAATGCCGCCAGTAGGGCATCCAGCAGCGTTATTTCCACCATTGAAAATTCATCAATAACAACTCTGCTTAACTCCAGCAACCGTTGTGGTCCCCTGCGAAATCGGCCATCACCACTGGCCTCAAGCCAGCGATGAATGGTGCCGCATTGCATCCCCTCGGGCATTGGCGCCATCGCCTCCCTCAAGCGGGCGGCCGCTTTGCCTGTGGGAGCCATTAGGGCCGTTGGCTGATTTGCCTCACCCAGTAGTTTTCGCACCAGGCTGGTTTTGCCGCTGCCGGCCCCACCTGTTACCAAAAGTCCGTTGTGGGATTTGAGCAGATCAACAAGTTGGGCAAGCAGCCTTTGTTGCTGTTTGAACCCCTTAGCAGTCCAGAGCTTTAACGGTTCATCTGGTTTTTTATCCAGCACCAGTGGCAGAGCTGCTATGGCGCTGATCAGTTCATCTGGTAAGTGGCTTTCAGCTAATTCAAGCGGTTCTATCCCTTGGCCAAGATTGCTAAAAAACAATTCCAGCAATGGCTTTAAGGCCTCTGCCTGGCTTTGCACGCTGGCTGGCGCCAGGGCCAATAGGCGGGTGGCACTCATGGATTAGTAAGCCAGGCGCTTTCACCATTGCGGGTGAACAACATCAAGGCGTGAACGGGGCAGGGTTCGGATTTGGTTAAACCAAGCCGCAGCCGCAGCCATTGCTCTATGGCGTTGCGATAGAGCTGGGCCTGCAGCCAATAATCCTTATCAGCCATCAGTTTTGCCACAGGTTGGCTGAGCCGATTTGTTTTCCAATCCAGCACCACCCATTGCAGATCTCCATTGGCAGCTGGTGCCCGGAACACCAAATCGATCACCCCGTTTAAAAAACCGGCCCTGGCTTGGGGTAGGCGTTGTTTAAGCCGTTCTTGTGCATAGGAGCAAACCAATGGATTGGGGTGTTTTGCGAGTTGGCCCAGGGCCTCACCCAATACATCTAGGGGCGGGCCGTTTTTAAAGCCACTTAGGGGCAAATCAAAGGGCAATTCCCGCAAACTGTTTTGGCGTTCAATTTGATTTAGGCGCAACTGGCCCAGGGGTCCCCCGAGGGACCTCTGCATGAGTTCTTGCAGGGCTGGCATTAGCTCCGCGGCCAAGTGTGGTTTAAAGCCAGAACGGGCAACGGCATCAAAAAGAATTTTTTGCACCTCTGGTGCAGCTAAATCAGAGCTGAAATCAAGCTGCTCCAGCACCCCATGCACAAGGGTGCCAAAGGCAGCACCAGCTGGAAGGCTGCTCCATAGGGGGCTTTCTGAGCTGCCTGCTCCATCGCCTGCTGGGCTGTTATCTGGATCAAAGCCCTCTTCTTCTCTGCTGTAATCAGAGGCAACTTGGTTTTGTTCCACCAAGCGGCTGTAGCTCCACCTGCCCCAGGGGGCAAGCTTTGGCCGTGGCAGCGATGCTTTGGCCTGGCTTGCAGGAGCCGGGGGCAGCAGGCTTTGGATTGCAATGGTTGGCCCAGCTAGGGAACCCAGCTCCACCAGTTCAAATTGAATACCTAATTCAAGGCAGCGGCGCTGCACCTGTTGTTGCAATTGGGGGTTTTCCTTTATGGCTGTTGCTATTGCCTCCCATGGCTGCTGGGCCCTGGGCCTGCGCAGTTCGGGATGGAGCAACCAGGCGGGCAAGCTAGTGGCGCTATCGCGCACCCGACCCCAATCAAAGCTCAGTTGATGGCAGGCGCGTGTAAAACCCACATAGCCGAGGCGTAACCCCTCCTGCCAGGCCTCCAGTTCTGCCGTTTCGCGCCTTTCCAGCCTTGGGGAACTGCCATCACAACGGTTTAATTCCAAGATGCGTTTTTGGCTGGCTTGATCCCAGCCCCTAAATGGTTCCTCCGCCTTTGGCCCCCCGGAACCACGCCAAAGGGTGGGACACCAAACCAAGGGAAATTCCAAACCTTTGCTGGCATGAAGGGTGCTGATGCAAACCATCTCCCCAGCAGCCACCAACCGTTGCTGGCTGCTGTTGGAGCCTTCCGTATTGCAGCGTTTTTGCGCTAGCCAGAGGCCAAGGCGGGCGGGGGAGGGGCGTCCTTGGGATTGCCAGTTTTCTTGCAGCAGTTCGCCAAGCTGAAGCAAATCGCTCACCCGCTGGGCACCACCAAGGCAAGCATTGAGGCGTGCTATGCCAGGGCCAGTGGCAATCAGCAGCTCCAGGGCCGGTAGGGGGCCAAGTTGCTGGTAGCGCTGCTCAGCTCTGCTGATTTTTTGCAGCCATGAACCATGTTCAAAGTCGTCCCAGGTTGAAACTTCCCCGGCGTTAAATCCCCCTAAAGGTGACAAGGCAAGGGCGAGGGCGGGCGGTTTGCGGCCATCTGCCGCAAGGGCGCTTAGGGCAAGGGCAACACTGCCAGCTTCCGCCGTAGCCCAGATATTGCCACCCCTGCCGATGCGAGCTGGTATGCCACGGCTGAGCAATTCCCGTTGAATTGCCAGCGCTTCTGTATTACGGCTCACCAATACGGCCAGATCGCCTGGATTGATTGGCCGCCAGCTATTGCCCGACAGTTTTTCTAAACCTTGAGCAAGGCAATTTTGTAAGTCGCTGGCCACACTGGCTGCCAGGTTGCGGCTCAGGTTGGTTGTGGCTGTGGGCTTATCGCCACTGGTGATCCAGCGCAACCGCACTGGAGGCACAGGGGTTTTGCTGTTGCCGTATCGCAACCGAAAGGAGGGAGTGTTTGGCGGTGCCTGAACTGGGTGGTAAGGAATTTCGGCGCTTCCAAATGCTTCGCCTTCGCCAAACATTCGGTTGAGCACTTCAAGTAGTTGGGGATCACTGCGGCGATTGATGTTGAGGCCCGCCCGCCTGCGGTTATTGCCACTGGTGGCGAGGCGATAGGTGCGGATGTCGCCACCACGAAAGCGATAGATGGCTTGTTTGGGATCACCGATCAGGGTGATTGGTAAATCTCCTGCGAATAAAGAATCAAACAAACGCCATTGAATTGGATCCGTATCTTGAAATTCATCGATTAAGCAGCATTTATATTTACGCTGTGCCCAGGTTTTAAGAGCGATTAATTGATCTGGCTCAAGTTTTTCAGGATCAACCCGCTCTAGTAAATCGGAGAAACTTAGTACGTTTTGAGCCAGCCTTTGGCCGCTGGCCTGCTCTTTTATATGCAGGCAGAATCGCTGAAGTAGTTGTTCAATTGGTTGATAACAGAGTTGATCAGCCAGGTGATGGAGCCCAGCTGTTGGTGCCTGGCTTGGGTCGGCCAGCACCAAACGCAGGCGATTGGTGGCGAAGGCTTGGCATAGATGGCGATAGGTTTTTGCATTGCGAGGCGAGGGATCTAAAAAAAACTGCTGCCTTGCTATCTCCAGCCGGCTTGGCAATTCAGTTAGCCTGGTTTTAGGAATTATTTTTACGGGAGTTTCATTGCCTTTGCCTTTACATAGGGCAACCAATGCGGCTGCAGTTTCATCGCCTTGGCTTGCGAGGGCATTGTGAAAACGCTGCTCTAGATCTGCCCACAGTTGCTCGGGATCAGTTGCATGTTTGGGATTGGCTATTTGCATATCGCGGTCGTCGTCTATCAATTGGGCTAGCTTTAAAAGTTGGTCTGCCCTTAGATCAGCGTGGCTATGCACCCATGCCTGCCAGGGGCTTGAACTTGGCGATAGCTCGCAGCGGCGCCAATGGGTAACAAGATTAAATAGCAATTCCTGGTTGTTTTCTTGTAATCCCACCATCGGATCAATGGCTAGCAAGGGCCCGTTTGCGCGAATTAGGGTTTTGATGAAGCCATGGATGGTGTTGATTGGGGCTAAATCAACTTGATCTAATGCTTTTAATAGTCGTAGCAGTGGTTCATAGGGATCGGAACTTGAATGCCAGCTAACGATTAAAGGGGCAAGGGTTTCATCTAGGACTGGGCTATTTTCCGCCTGTTGAGCGATGGCCATCGCCAATGCGGTGGCGGCCAAGTTCAAGCGATCACGAATACGCCTGCGAATTTCTGCCGCCGCCGCCCTGGTGAAAGTAACCACCAGGATTGATTCCATAGGCACCCCTTGTTCTGCAATTAAACGCAATACCCGATGGCTGAGGGCATAGGTTTTACCCGTGCCGGCGCTCGCCTCGATCACCTCGGTGCCAGAGGGCAGAGTGCCATTTAAGTTAAGGTTAATCATGATATTTTGGAAGCTGCCAATGCTTCATCAAGCGGTATCAAAATCTGCTCAGCTAGGTTCAAACAATCAGCCTGATCCCACCAACTAAATAAACTTGGTGCCTCGCCACGATTTAATTGAATGATTGAATCTGGCCATTGGTAATCATCTAATTGATTCCAATTCGCTTCTGGATTTTGCCGGTAGTTAAGCAGCAACCAACTGGCTTCTGGCTCAAATGGCAAGGGCCTACTTAGGCCTTCTTGATGTAATTTATGCAGCAGAGCTAGGTGTTTGTTAGCTGTTGCTGAATCGATGGGATCAAGGCATAAGCTGATTAATTCTTCCTGTTCACCGCTTGCTTTTGGGCCAATTAAATAGGTGGTGCGTGGTTTGGTTTGATTGGCATCCAAATGGGCAATCCAAGCTTGCAGCTTGCGTTTTGCGTTTAAAACACCGCTGCTGATAATGCGTTGTGAGTTTGGCTGGCTTTGCTGTAGTTGCTGATCAATTTGGAGTAGGGCAAGGCTGCGCTGGCGAAGGTTGGCGCTAACCACCTGGGCGGCCGGACCTGAGGGCAGTTTGCCCCGGCGCTTTAGGGCCTCCTGTTGCTGTTGCCAAGCAGCTGGGCTGAGCCCATCAATCCCTAGGGGCAGCATTTGTTCGCATATTTGCCAGCGATGCAAACCATCTAATTCTGTTTCCTCTGGATCCCAGGCTTGCTCTGGTTTGCGTTGCAGTTGGATGCCATGGGCCCGCAGAAATCCCCGGGCCGGGTCGCTGAAAAATAGTTGTAATTCGCTTAGATCGCTGCTGGCTGTTTCAGTGGCTGGCCAATCCAAATTGGCAGGCCATAGGGCTTCAAGCCCATTGATCGGGGCTGATGGCAGGGGCCGCAGCGGTGGGGCGCGGCGCACCAATAGATCTTTGATCGCACTGCCATCACTGCAGCGGTATTGAGTTGTTAAGCAGCTGATTAAATCGGCCAGGGGGCCCGCTGGGTTTTGTTCTTCCCCCGTGCGCGGATCAGTGCCCGTGTAGGTGGCAATCCAGTGGTGGCGGCAGGCCTGCAAGGTTTCGAGCAGGATTGCCCGATCCTCTTGGCGGCGGCTGCGATCGCCCCGCCAGGGGTTGCGCGCCATCAGGTTGTAGTTCGCGAAATTGTCTTGGCGTGGTAGCCGTTCTTCATCCATGCCCAGCAGCACCACCACCCGATGGGGAATGGAGCGCATCGGCTCAAGGGCGCTGAGGCTAACGGCACCACTTACATGGCCATAACGGCCTTGCTCTTGGGCTTCTGCCTCCTCCAGCAGTAAAACCACTGCCTCCCGCTCAAGCAGGGGCGCATTTTCATGGGTATTAAAAATCTGCTGGGTATTAAAAATCTCCTGGGCAGTGCGCAATGGTTTGAGCAATTCATAGAGTTCAGGTGCCTGCCAGCCATTAAGGCCAGCGCTGTTGCTGAGCCCTTGCACGGCATCGGCTAGTGCCTCTGCCCAGGCCCCTGGAGCAAGGGGTGCTTCGAGGCGTCGTAATAAACCAAATAGGGTTTCGCAGGCCTTGATTAGGGACTGCACTAAAGCAGCTGTTAAAAGCGGATCGCCGTGGGCGGCTATGCCTTGCCATTCGCCGAGGGCTGCAGCTTCAGCGGGAAATGGATCTTCTATTAGTAGGCCCAGCAGCAGGCGATCTAGGCCCCATTGCCAACTGTTTTCGCCGCCAGCCGGATAACCCCACTGCTGGCGATGGTTGCCATCTTTTCCCCAGGTGATTCCAACCGCTTGGATTAGGTGCAGCCATTGGTGATGTTCTAAATCGATAAGTTGCATCGCTTGCGCCACCGGTGGCAGCAGCAATAAATCGAGCACCGCTTCCCTTTCGTAGCGGCTGCCGGCTAGGGCTAGCAGTTGAAATAGAAGATTGATTTGCGGATTGCGTTGCCTAAGGGTGCGATCGGTAACGCGAATTGGCAGGTGGCGGGGGTTGCTGCTGCCACCTGGTTGCTCAAAGGTGGCGAGCACTAAGGGGGCAAAACAGGCCACATCCGTTGTGAGCAGCAACACCTGGTGCGGTTGCAGGCTGGGGTCGCGGGCCATTAAGGCAAGCACTGCTTCGTGGGCTTCCTCCACCTGACGGCGATCGCCGTGGCAGTGGATTATCTGGAGGTTTAGCTGCTCTGGTTTTAGCTCTAGGGGATTGGCTTTTAAGCCGGTTGCTAGATCGTGTTTGAGTTGATCTAAGAGCATTGCCCCCTCCTTAAGGGGAGGGCTTGGCAGGGAGTGTCGTTGGAACTTTTCTTCAAGATTGGTGGAAATAAGTTCCAGTTGCCAATCAAAATCCCGCAGGGTGCGCCCGAGGTTTGCCAGCAGGGGATGCCCTTTGTAAAGAAGCATTGTTTCCAGCTGTTCAACCGCACTGGTTTCGTTGTTGATCGGAGGGGGCATGGCACCCCAAGGGGCGTTGCATGGGCTCAGCAGGTAGAGCACCACATCCCGCCGGCCGCTGGCGGCAATGGTTGCAAGCAATTGCCAAAAGGCCGGGGCCAGGCTTGAGAGGCCAAACACATGCAGCGGTCCCTCTTGCTGCCATTGCTCAAACAGCTTTTCTGCCTTGGCTAAGCGTTGCGGCGCATGCAGTAAGCGTTCACTGGGGTGATCAAAGCCGAGGGCCTTGGCTTTGTTTTGCAAGTTACGCAGGAGTTGCGCTTGCCAGAGTTCGCTTGCCTCGAGCGGTTTGGCATCGAAATCAAGGTTTTCCGCTGCTAACCAGCGGCGAATTGCCGCTGGGCGATAGAGGCCGTATTGATCAAGGGTGTCGCTTAATTGCAACAGGAATTGCAATTGCTGCCGGTTTAGCTGTGAATTGTTCTGCCAGTGATGGCTAGCTGGAATCTGGGGGAGCATTTGGGCCAGGTGCCAGCGCAGCTGTTCTGGTTCCCACGGATCAGCGATATCACTGGGCTGCGCTGCTAGTTGCCGCACCAGATTGCGCAGGTAGCGGCCACCAAAATCAAAATCGATGCCAGCGCAAATTCCCAGCTGTTCACTTAAAGCAAGGGCCAGCCAACGCCCCATGGCATTGGTGCTAACCAACACCTTTTGCACGGCAAAGGGATCCTCGGGTGTGTTTGCCAGCAACTGTTCAGCCAGGGCAGCAGCCAGGGTTTCAATGCTGTTGCTTTGGATTAAACGGAACAAAACCAGGAGGCAAGGAAGCGATCTTCAGCTTTTTTCAAGGTATTTTTGCTTAAGAAAGCACCCATCCAAGTTGAATTGCTGACAGAATTTTGTACTTGATTAGCCAATTTTCAACGCCGTGACCACCGATCTCCAATGGAGGGAGAACGGAGAGCTTCATCCCGATGAGCTTGAACGCCTCCAACAGCTGCTTTCAAACCAAATCCAGGGCCAAAGCCTGGAATTTCAAGCCCTTGATGGGGAGCTCAACCCTCGCTTGCAAGGGGATCGGGAATTGTTTCGCTCGGCGCTTCAAACTCGCCCTTGAGCACGAATTCCAAGCGTAGTTTCATGAAATCAATGAAACTGCGATCCGTTGATATCACTGCAGCTGCTGGCCTAGGTACGGCAGCTGTTGTTTTGTTTAGTTCAGTTGCATTTAAAAAACTGGGCTTGCGCACCAGCCAGAAATCAATCTCTTTGGAATTTTCGGCGTAGTTGCGGCGCCGCTCACTTAGCACCTCCGCTAGGGGTTCCTCTTCCGTGAGGAAATTTTCACTGGCTGCTACGTAGTAATAGGTGGCCATTAGCAAAAAGCGTTGTTTGGCCCTGGATTCTGCTCTAGGGGGCGGGGGTTAAGCACAAGCGCCTTCATTTGTCGCACCGCCTGCTCAAGCCCCACGGCAAGGGCCCTTGCGATAATTGTGTGGCCGATATTTAGCTCCTCAATCCCTGGGATTGCAGCCACAGGCTCAACATTTTGGTAGGTGAGCCCATGGCCGGCATTCACCCGTAAACCCATTTCACGGCAGTGCTGGGTGGCTTCAATCAATTTGGCTAATTCTTGGGCTTGTTTTGTGCCCCATGGGGCATCGGCGTAGGAACCGGTGTGCAGTTCCACCCAAAGGGCACCGCTGGCATGGCAGGCCTGCAGTTGCTTGGCATCAGCATCCACAAACAAACTCACGGGGATGCCAGCCCCCTGGAGTTCATTAATGCATTGCTGCAGTTGGCTGCCCATGGCAACCACATCCAGGCCCCCCTCAGTTGTTACCTCCTCCCGCCGCTCCGGCACAAGGGTAACCATGGCAGGCTTGAGCCTCAGGGCGATCGCCTGCATTTCGGCGGTAGCGGCCATCTCCAAATTGAGGCGACTGCGCAGGGTGGCCCGCAACAGCTCCACGTCGATGTCTTGAATGTGTCTGCGGTCTTCCCTTAGGTGCACGGTGATGCCATCGGCGCCACCAAGTTCCGCAAGCAAGGCAAGGGTTACGGGGTTTGGCTCCACCGTGCGGCGGGCTTGGCGCACGGTGGCGATGTGATCGATATTTACGCCGAGGCTGGCCATCGCAAATGCTGTCCAGGTATTGATCTTAGAAACCGCTTAGCTGGATATGGTTTGGCGATGGCCGATCCAATCCGCAGTGAAGTGGCTCCTTGGCTTGCGCCAGTTGCGATGTGGGCTACCCAAGACCTCGCTTTACGTTGTTATTTCAAATCCACCAAGGTGCTCGGCATTGAGCACCTACCCCGCAGGGGACCGGTGCTGCTTGCCCCCACCCATCGCTCCCGCTGGGATGCCTTGATGTTGCCGATGGCTGCCGGCCGCCGCATTCACGGCAGGGATTGTCGCTTCATGGTTACAACAACTGAGATGGTGGGTTTGCAGGGTTGGTTTTTAGAACGCTTGGGTTGTTTTGCCATCGACCAAAGCAAACCAGGCACCAGCAGCTTGAGGTTTGCCTTGGATCTTTTAGCCCAGGGGGAACAGGTGGTGGTGTTCCCGGAGGGCACAATTCGCCGCGATCAAAGGGAATTGAACCTGGAGCCGGGCTTGCCACGCCTAGCCAGCTTGGCCCAGCTCAAAGGTTTACGGGTGCCTGTGGTGCCAGTGGGTTTGGCCTATAGCCACCCTATTCCGCGCTGGTGGGATCGAGCGGCCCTTTGTTTTGGGGCGCCCCTGTTGCTTAATGGAACGGGTAAAACGGCTGCTGCGGAGTTGGAAGAGCGGCTTGCCAAGGAAATGCGTTCAGCTGAGGAAGCGGCCCGTGCCTGGGTGGGTAATTCCTAAATCACCAAATACAGTTATTTGATTTCAAATCACCATAGGGTTTATGCGCCGATTGTTGCTGCTCTCAAGCCTTGCCATCGGCATGGTGATTCCAATTACACCAGTTATTTGCTTTGCCCAAGCAAATGCTTCTCAAACAAACGACGGTTTCAACCTCAGCTCCGTTGATGCCCTGCTTGCTAAGGGCGACCGGGAAGCAGCGAGCGGCAACTTAACTGAAGCGGTGAAGTCTTACGACAAGGCCCGTAATGCCTCCAGGTCTTTGTTGTCTTTCTATCGCGATTTGGGCGGCGCCTTCCGCGGCCTTGATGCCCGCATACCAAGGGATATGGACCAAAAGGGTCGTGAATCGATTGAAAAGTTAGCCCAGGCCAACTTGCGTTTAGCGGCTGTTTATAGGCGTCAAAACCAATCGGAAGTGGCCGTACCCCTGCTAGTGGAAGTGGTGAAATTGATGACCCCCAGCACTGCTGATGGGCGTAAGGCCTATCAGCAACTGGTTGAGGTGGGTTTTGTTTCTACCCCCTACGCTGCACCTGCAGCAGCTGCTACCAACTGATTTAAATGGTTCAACCAAATGCTGTGGCAGCCGCTATCAGCCAGGTGCTGCCCGGTGCCCAAGTGGAAGTGGAAGACCTCACCGGTGGCGGCGACCACCTCCAGGTGAAGGTGTTATGGGAGGGCTTTAGGGATCTATCGCGGGTGAAACAACACCAGCTGGTTTATGGCGCCTTGCGCAGTGAACTGGCTAGCGAGGCGATCCATGCCCTTGCCTTAACAACTGCCTGCCCCTCCTAGGGTTCAACAAGATTGTTTATTTCTGCAATTCCCATGGATGCTTCACTCAAAAGTCGAATTGAAAGCTTGATTGCAGCAAGCCCCGTGCTGCTGTTTATGAAGGGCAATAAATTGATGCCCCAATGCGGTTTCTCCAATAATGCCGTTCAAATTTTTAATGCCCTAGGGGTGCCCTTCGATACGTTTGATGTGTTGAGCGACCAGGAAATTCGCCAAGGTATCAAGGAATATTCGGAGTGGCCCACGATTCCCCAAATTTATGTAAAGGGTGAATTCCTAGGTGGATCAGACATCCTGATCGAGCTTTACAACTCCGGAGAGTTGAAAGAAAAGCTAGCAATCGCCCTTGCTTCCTAACGCCGTTCGGTTTCATACAAGCGGCTGGGGTCGCCATCGGGGCCCACAAAACTGGATGGATCGTGAATCCAACGATCCACCAATTCTTCAAATCGCCTTTGGCTCAAGGGATCTAACTGTTGTGTGCGCCTGAGGGCATGGCAATAACCGTCGGCATAAAGCCGCAGTTCAGAGGGGCCGCTGTGTCGCAGCGCCATCTCTTGCATGGCATCACAGAGGCTTTGGAAATGACGAATGGCGTTTGGGTGTTGCAGCGCGGTCATGGGGGGACAGCTGGTAAGGCATCGCCTTTAGCCAGCAAAGCGGATCATCCCAGTTACGGTAGAGGGCCCAGCTAACTCATTGGTGGAACCACCTGGCCAGTACCGCATCCTTGTGGTGGATCCACACCCCACTTTGCGGATGGTGCTTGCCCAGCGATTGCGCCAAGACGGCCACATGGCCGCTGCAGTGGGTAGTGCCACTGAAGCCCTTGAGGTTTGCATCCAAGAGCAACCTGAGCTGCTTGTTAGCGCTGAGCTGCTCGAAGAAACCACCGCTTTGAAACTGGCAGCCCAGCTGCGCTGCCCCGTGATGGTGCTCACGGCCCGCACGGGGGCAGAAGCGGTGGTGTCTTTGCTTGATGGCGGCGCGGAGGATGTGTTGCGCAAACCATTTGGCTTGGAGGAACTGGCCGCCCGCTGCCGCAAATTATTGGGCCGCAGCAGTGGTCTGCAGGAAAAAGTAAGCGTTGGCCCCCTAGCTGTGCATCTGTTGTTGCGGCAGGTAACCCTGCGCGATCAACCGGTTGAACTAAGCCCGCGGGAATTTGCCTTGCTCTGCGCTTTGATGATGCCCCCCGGCCATGTGCGTAGCCGCCAGGAGTTGCTCACCATGGCCTGGCCGCCATTTAGCGGTGGCCCCCGCTCCGTAGATACACAAGTGCTCACCTTGCGGCGCAAGTTGGAGCAGGCCGGTTTAGGTGAAGGCGGTGGTATTGAAACCGTGAGGCAACAGGGCTATCGCTTTAGCTTGGATAATTTGCCCGATAAGGATTCAACCCTTGATGCCACCCCCCAAGACCAGCTGCCAACTCAAACCTTGGAACCAGGCACTGAGCAACTCAGCGGTAAGCAACAAAACACTTAAAACAGCTAACAATTGATAGGTCCAGGGGGGTGTTAACCGCTGCACGGAGCTTGTGTTTATACCAGTGGTCTGCTGCAAATTAGCCAGCAGTTCCGAAAAATTTGCCACCCGTTGCGGTAATAAAAAAGAAGCATCTTTTGTACGTAAGTAATACACACGGCCCGCCTGGCTTGTGGCAACAGGTATGAGGGCCTTAATATCAGCCAGTGGTAGCTGCCAGCCGCGGCGCATAAACCAACGGCACCAGCTGGGATAGCAAACTTTTAAACTGCTGGAATCCAGCTGTACTTCTTCACTAACGAGGGCCAATACCAACAAAAAACCGAGCAGTGTGGCTGCCAATAGCCAATATTTGATTGCGATTGGAGCAAGCACCGGTAGGGGTAATACCAGAGCTAAATATAAAATTAGCAATGTGTACTTAATCAGTGGTGCCATCGGATAGGTGCTCATTTATTTATGCAGGTAGGGCCCATGGGTTGATGCCTAAATCAGCGCCGATGCGATGGGCACAGGCAAATCCACTAAAGGCCACTGCATTAAGCCCTTGGCCTGGAAAACAGGAATCACCAACGCAATAGAGGCCATTGATGCCGGTGCGATTAAAGGGCATCGGTAATAAGCCGGGTAAACGCATGGCTGGAATTGGCCCGTAGCTGCCCTGGTGGCGGCCAAGGAAACGGCGATGGCTGCGGGGAGTGCCCACCTCTCGGTGGCTTATCCCATTTGTTAGGCCGGGCAGTAGTGCCTCTAGGCGGTTGATTAATTGATTGGCATCCGCAGCTTTTTTTGCTTTGTAAAGGGAGGGCGATAGGCCTTGCCAATGCTCCATGGAGCTGGGCGTAAAGCAATGCAGGATATGTTTACCAGCCGGCGCCAAGTGGGGATCCAAAAGGGTAGGCATAGACACAAAAACAACACCCTGTTCCGCTTCAAGCTGTTGCCAATCTTCTAGTAATAAGTGGTGGCAATGGAAACCAGGCGGCACCACTGCAGCATCAATGCCTAAATGTAGAGAAAGGAAAGATGGTGATGGTTTATAGCGTTTTCGCCAGCTGTTTTCTGCTTTTGGGCTGTGGGCTGAATCAATAAGAGCACCAAAAGTATCCCAGCGGGTGGCATTACTTACCACTTTTCGGCTGCGGATTTGCTCCCCATTCGCCAGTTGCACGCCAACTGCATTGCCAGCTTCTAGCAACACCTTTGTTACCCTTGTTTTGTAGCGAATATGGCCGCCATGGCGTTCTAAGCCGCTCACTAATTTTTCTGCAATCACCCCAACACCTCCTTTTGGATAGTTGATGCCACCGGCATGGCGATCAGAAAAAACCATGCCTGCATTTATCATCGGCGTTCGATCAGCGGGCATCACACTCCAACAAAAACATTCCATATCAATAAATTTGAGCAGCTCTGGATCATTGATATGTTTTCGTGCCACATCACCCACATTTATGGGCAGCCAACGGGCAAGGCCAAGGCATGCTAGTGGTGCCTTAAAAAACACCTTAGCTAGATAGGCAGGATCTTCAAGTGATAACAATGGCATGGCATCAAGGCAGTTAAATACCTGCCAGCAAGCATTATAAAATGCGCGTATTCCTTTTTCTTCTTTAGGAAATTTGGCTGTCAAAGTTGATATAAAGCTTTCATAGTTGCGATCAACTGCAACTGATAAGTTGTTTGGTAGATGATATTCAAGCTGGGCTGGATCGGCGATGGTTTCGCAGCATTCACCCACATCTGCAAGGGCGCGGGTTAGCAGGTTGGTGTGACCCTTTTCACCAAAACCAAAAATCATCGAGGCACCCACATCAAAGGTGTAGCCAGCCCGTTTGAAGCTGCCACCAGATCCACCGGGTATCAAATAACGCTCCAGCACAAGCACCTTGGCGCCTTTTGCCGCCAGTTGGCTAGCGGTTACGAGGCCGCCGATGCCAGCGCCAACCACAATTACATCCCAATGGGGGCTGCTGCTGTTCACCTTGGCTGCGGAGCTATTGAAAGCAACCCTAGGGCAATTTATGTGAACTTGCTGGTTAGTAGCTGTAGTAATCAATTCCCTTTAAGATTGCATGACCCTGGTTAATTTGAAGTTGAGAATCAAGAATAGGATTTTCTATATCACTCGAAATTAATTCCATTTCGTGTTTAGCCATTGCCTTGTTGGAAGATGCTCTTTAGAGCAGTGCCGAGGCAACCATAAACCTCCGGGTTTTACCTGATCTCATATGAATGCAATTAATTTCTGTGGATTTTTAGTTAACTTTTCAGCAATCGCAATCGATGAATTTATCTGATTAATCTTTTCAATCGTGTCAAGCTGTTGAATGCCAATTTGCTTGGCAATATCAATCTAATCTTTCGGAAAAGCTGTTCACTATCAGTTTTTATTGGGATCAATTTTAAGTGGTTGGGCTATGGTTTTCTCTGGATTCTCAAGCGTGATTGGCGGGGCTTGCAGCAGGAGAAAGAATATTATTACTGCAAATATTTTGGTTACTTGCGCTTAGTGAATTCTGCTAATTCTCTTCCGAGATCGGCAAGAGCCCTGTCGCGATAGGCGCCATAGCGTTCGCGCTTGTCGCGAATGCGAGTGTTTAATTCAGGTAAGAGGCCGAAGTTAGGCGGCATCGGTTGAAATTTAGCTGTGGGTGCTTCTGCAATGAAATGGGTTAGTGCACCGATCATGCTGGTGTTTGGCAGTGAAATAGTTTCCATTCCAAGGGCTAAACGGGCGGCATTTGTGCCTGCTAACCAGCCGCCTGCCACCGCTGCTGCATAACCTTCGGTGCCAGTGATTTGGCCTGCAGCCAATAGATTTGGCCGTTGGCGAAATTGCAGGCTGGCTTTTAGTAATTGGGGTGATTCAAGGAAGGTGTTGCGATGCATCACACCAAATCGCACAAATTCGGCGTTTTCTAGGCCCGGAATTAAGTGCAATACCCGTTTCTGTTCCGCCCATTTGAGGTTGGTTTGGAAGCCAACTAAATTCCAGAGTTGGCCATCTTTATCTTCCTGACGCAGCTGCACCACCGCATAGGCGCGTTTTGCCCTGCGCACATCTCTATCGTTCACATCACCCCAGCGGTGATCCCATAGGCCGATTGGTTTTAAGGGGCCATAGCGCATGGTGTCTTCCCCGCGGCGCGCTAACTCCTCGATCGGTAGGCAGCCCTCAAAGTAGTTGGCACTCTCTTTCTCAAAATCCTTAAGTTCTGCCTGCTCTGCCTCAAGTAAGGCCTGGCGGAAATGCAGGAATTGCTCCTTATCCATGGGGCAATTGATGTAATCAGCATCGCCTTTGTCGTAGCGGGAGGCGCGAAATGCCTTGTTTAAATCAATGCTTTCCCCTGCCACAATCGGGCTAGCGGCATCAAAGAAATGGCACTCATCCCTACCGGTGAAGCTGCGTAGCGATTCAGCTAAGGGTTCACTGGTGAGCGGCCCGGTGGCGAGCACAGTGATTTGTTCAGGGTCCGGCAGGCTGGTTTGCTCACGGCGTTCAATGGTTACCAGTGGATGGTGCTCTAGGGCGCTGGTGAGGGCGGCGCTGTAGCTGCCTCGATCAACGGCTAGGGCACCACCAGCCGGCACCGCATGCTGATCAGCGGTGCTGATAACGAGAGAACCAAGTTGCCTTAATTCATGTTGCAACAGCCCTGCGGCCCGATCACTAGCTAAGGCGCCAAAGCTATTGCTGCAAACAAGTTCTGCGAATTCACTGCTGTGGTGGGCTGGTGAGCGCCGTAGCGGACGCATCTCCACCAAGGTAACTGGCACACCAGCGCGGGCCACCTGCCATGCAGCCTCAGTGCCAGCCAGGCCAGCACCGATCACAAGCACGTTTAGATGATCAACGTTCAAAAAAATCAACGCTCAAAAAATCAACCGCGGGATCGCTTCAGCAGTAGTTGCAGCTGACCAACGGCAGCACGGCCGATATTGAAGCCAGCCCAGCCCACTGCCAAAAGGATCGGTGAGGCAACTAAAACAAGCCGAAGATCCATGGTGCAGGCGGGTACTTACAGCTACTGATCTTAATTGTTCGCGGCGTGTTTTTCTGCTAACTGGCGGTAATTGAGGGCATGGGAGCGCTGGGCGCTGATTTCACTGGGGCTTTGTTGCCGTTTCACCTGGGCTGGGGTGCCCATCACCACCGCCGCAGCCGGTACATCTTTTGTTACCACCGCCCCAGCCGCCACAAGGGCACCAGCGCCAACCGTTACGCCATTCAGCACAATTGCGCCGATGCCGATCAAGCAGCCGTCTTCCAAGGTGGCGCCATGCACAACAGCTCGATGGCCAATGGTTACTTCCCTACCGATGCGCACCGCTGCATCTGGATCACCATGCACCACTGCCCCATCTTGGATATTGCTGTTGCTACCCACCTCGATCGAGCAGAGATCAGCCCGTAAAACGGCCGTAGGCCAAATGCTCACCCCCTCCCCCAGCCGCACATCGCCGATCAGCACTGCATCGGGTGAAACCCAAGCAGCAGCACTGAGGTTTGGCTCAGGCCAAAAAAGGGAAACCATGGCTAGGGGGGGTAGTTGCGTGATACTTTCAACTCTGCCTAAACGGGCATTTGGGTCGCTAGCTCAGCGGTAGAGCATTCGGCTTTTAACCGATTGGTCCTGAGTTCGAATCTCAGGCGACCCATGGTTTTT